>Ga0079296_100003_pt1 | contig 51889 bp, 55 predicted proteins | sample Wag4Se2015_1_7_FD_75104 | JGI IMG/M metagenome (GOLD analysis project Ga0079296, IMG submission 75104) | Deep subsurface shale carbon reservoir microbial communities from Ohio, USA - Utica-2 Time Series 2015_1_7 | ecosystem: Environmental > Aquatic > Deep subsurface > Shale gas/oil reservoir >...
TTACAATTTGTTCTTTAGTTTCATCGGAATATTTTCTGTTTGCCATTGGTGTTTCCCCCTTGTAATTAGAGTATATCACTTTCAAACTTTTTCTCCAATTCTGTTAGGGGGCTATATAGATATTAAACGGGTGTTAGGTAATCTAACGACCCATGGATTCTGTGGTTATTATACCAGTTAACATAGTCAAATAGTTCATATTCCAGCTCTTGATTTTTTGTTCAGGTGTTAATTTATAATTACCGTTACCAGGAAAGGCATGTTTCCCTTTATTTCTATATTATTTACGCCAGCAATTGAGATTCCCATAATTAATACCTAGATCCTCAGCAATTAATTTAATAGACTTATAAGAGTTGAGACTGAGTTCAACAGCGTCTCTTTTGAATTCTTCAGTGTAACTTCTTCTTTTTCCCATTTTAGGAACCTCCTGAGTTTATTATATATCTTAACTCAGTGTCCTATAAATTGGGAGAGCTTACTTCATAAAGTTAAGAAAAAAACATACAGATGAAATTGTTACTGATCTTAAGAAAATTTACAAAGCGCCTAGCAAAGAGTATACCGAGCAGGACTTAAATAATTCTGCTTAAAATGGGATAAAGTTTATCCTTATCTGGCTCAAAGCTGGTTTGAAGACAAAGATTAATTATTTGCTTTCTAAAAATATCCAGATAGTATTCAGAAATCATTTTATACAACTAACTGGATTGAAAGAATCTATAAAGAAATCAGAAAAAGAATTAAAACAATGAACAATTTACATAATGAAAAGCCAACAAAAAATATTATATTTTAAGATTTTAGGCTACAATTCTAAGGCGCTGGATCGAAGATTAAAATGATTTTTAGCTGCTAGAAATAAAATAATTAACCTATTTGAAGAAAGATATTAATTAATTATACCCGATCCATTCTTTATTTTTCTCAACAAAACCTCCTTACTTTAAATTATTAATAACCTGACATACAAATTTTATACTCTTCTTTTCCATACCAATCCAAAAAGGTAAACTAAGTATTTTTTTAGATATTTTTTCAGATAAAAAAAACATACCCTTATCAAAATCCATATTATTATAAGCTTCTTGTAAATGTAAAGGAATAGGATAGTGAATTTTTGTTTTTATATTATTTTCTAATAAATAATTTTGTAACTCATCTCTATTTTTACTTTTTACTACAAATAGATGCCATACCGGATTAGCCCAATCAGGAACATAAGGTAAGACTAAGTCTTCATTATTGATATTATCTAAATAAATATTAGCCATTTCTTTGCGTTCATTGTTCCAATCATCTAAGTGCTTCAGTTTAACTCTTAATACTGCAGCCTGCATCTCATCCAAGCGAGAATTAAATCCTTTATATTTATTATAGTACCTTTTATGAGAACCATAATTTCTTAAAGTTCTAATTTTATCTGCTAGTTCTTTATCATTTGTTGTAACTGCTCCAGCGTCACCTAAGGCTCCTAAGTTTTTCGTTGGATAAAAACTAAACCCAGCTGCATCTCCTAAAGATCCTGCTTTTTTATTTTTATATAAAGCTCCATGAGCTTGTGCTGCATCTTCAACAACTTTAAGATTATATTTTTTTGCTATTTTGTTTATTGGGTCCATGTCAGCTGGCTGACCATATAAATGAACAGGTAAAATAGCTTTAGTTTGGCTATTAATTTTTTCCTCAATCAGATCAGGATTGATATTATAAGTTCTCTCATACGGTTCAACTAAAACTGGTTTTGCACCAGTATATGAAACAGCAAGAGCAGTTGCTATGTAAGTATTCGCAGGAATAATCACTTCATCTCCTTCGCCTATATCATAAGCCCTTAAGATTAAATGTAAAGCTTCAAGGCCATTTCCTACCCCCACACAATACTTTGTATTGCAATAATCAGCAAATTCTTCTTCAAACTTTTCTACTTCATTTCCTAATATATACCAACCGCTATCAACCACTTTGCTCATAGCATCCTTTATTTCCTTTTCAATTAATTTGTTTTCTGCTAAAAGATCATTAAATTTTATCATTTAAAATTCTCCTATAATAAATCAGATTCTTTTTAATTTACCATCTGACTTTATATATTTTTTACCACATTTACATTCATATGTCTGATTTTCAATTGATAACCTTTGACCACATTGACAATTATAACCTATTTTATGAAATGGATTTCCTATAACGACTTCATAAGGCTTTACATTTTTAGTAACAACAGTTCCTGCACCTACTGTGGCGTATTCACCAATTTCTATTCCACCCAATATAGTAGAATTGGCACCTAGCGAACTCCCTTTATTAATTCTAGTTTGTTCAAATTTATCTGGGTATTGTTTACTTCGAGGATGATTATCATTAACAAATGTTACGTTTGGTCCTACAAATACATTATCTGAAATTCTAATACCATCCCAGATATATACTCCATTTTTTATAGTAACATTATCTCCTATAATTACATCATTTTCTATAAAAACATGTTCACAAACATTGCAATTTTTACCTAATTTAGCTTCGGGCAATATGTGGCTAAAGCCCCAAACCCTTGTTTCCTCTCCAATGTCCTTACTATCAACAATTGCCTTATCATGTTTAAAATATTCATAATTAAACTTATCATCATTTTTTATGTAATCTATAAAATCATCATAATCTCGAAGATAATCTTCTTCATTGTAATAATCAGAAGCTAAAACTAATAAAACCACATCTTTTGAATAATCATGCATCTCATGCCAAACACCTGGACCAATATATAAACCTTCATTAGGCTTATTAAGTTTAAATTCTTCTACATCATTCCCATCATCAACTTTCACTTTCAAATTACCAGAAATACATACTAAAACTTGTTTTAATCTTTTATGAGCATGATAACCCCTAGAGACATCTGCAGGTGTAAAATAGTTATAATAGACTCTTTTAATATGAAAAGGTATATTCTTATTCTGCTCTAAAGCAGTTATGAAACCTCTTTTTTGTTCTCCTATTTTTTCGAACTCTAATTTTCTATAATTTTTCATCTTTAACCCTCATTTTATTTGATTTGATTAAAATCTTCCCACTCACTAAATTGTCTGCCTGTAATCTGTTTTAAGAGTTTAATATCTTCATAATAAAAATTAGCTACCCATTTTCTATCTTCTTTCGATAATGGAGGATATTTTTTCTCTTTAGAATTTATCTTTGTAAATTTATCTAAAATTATATTTAATTTATCGAAAATATAACTTCTTATTCTCTTACTTAAAACTTTTTTGTGAATCCCACCCAAATAATTATTCAAAAGATTTCCTGGAAGTAATATACTTTTAATTTTCTGATAAAGTTTCGGATTGTTTAATAAGATAGTTTTATTGGTCTCAATATCACTTAAACTATCCAATTTTTTTACATCTAAAAAGTTAAAACATCTATTTAATGTAGACAGAGGATCACTTTTTAATGACTTTGTAGTTATAATAAAAATATCTGAACTGGAGAAGATATCATAATATCTTTTTAAGTGTTTACCATATAAACCCCAATAATAATATTTTTTATAGCCCATACCTTCTTTTGATTCAGGAGTGGGGATCTGATCTTTATCATATAAAAATGCTTCTTTAAAATCTTTAGCTTCATATCCCATTCCTCTTAGCCACCAATAATGTGAATAAACTCTATCTATAGGATTTCGTAAAATAAAAATGAATTTGGGGTTAATTATATCACTCTTTATTCTTTGTAATGATTCTGAGAAAACCATATATCCTGTACTAGATTCTCCCTTATATTTGAAGTTCTCAGCTTCTTTAAATAAAGAATAATATTCTCTCTTGCCTTCAGGATTTTTATACTTACTTTCATGACTAAAATAATGAGGTTCTTTAACTTTTGACATGAAAATATTAGGATGCAAATTTAAATAATTATGTAAACTGCTTGTTCCAGACTTAGCAGCTCCTGGAATAAAAAGATTGGGTTTGTTAACCATATAAAAATACTCCTTAAATAATAAATATTGACTTCATTAATATTTATACTTTGTCATTTATTAAGTTCTTTAAATATTCTCCATACTCAGTTTTCAAAAATTCATCTGCTAAATTTAATAACTCATCCTCATCAATCCAACTGTTTCTATATGAAATTTCTTCCAAACAAGCTATGTAAAGTCCCTGTCTTTTTTGGACGGCTTCTACAAAATTAGAAGCATTTAACAAACCATCATGAGTACCTGTATCTAGCCAAGCTAATCCTCTACCTAAAAGCTCAACATTTAGATTGTCTTCTTCCATATATAACTTATTTAAATCTGTTATTTCTAATTCTCCTCTATCAGATGGATCAAGGTTTTTTGCTTTTTCAACAACTGAATTATCATAAAAATATAGGCCTGGAACAACATAATTTGACTTGGGATCATCTGGTTTTTCTTCTAAAGAAACAACTTTTTGTTCTTCATTAAATTCAACAACTCCAAAAGATTCAGGGTTATTAACAAAATAACCAAAAATTGTAGCACCCTCATCTAAACTAGCTGCATTTTTTAATTTGGGAGTAAATCCTTGACCAAAAAATACATTGTCTCCTAAAATTAACGAAACATTGTCTTTACCTATAAATTCTTCTCCCACAATAAAGGCTTCTGCTAGACCATTAGGCTTATCTTGAACTTTATAAGATAATTCTAGACCTAAATGACTACCATCTCCAAGTAATTCTTCAAATAATGGTAAATCTCTTTCTGTAGAAATAATTAGTATCTCTCTTATCCCAGCTAACATCAGAACAGAGAGAGGATAATAAATCATTGGTTTGTCATAAATAGGTAAGATTTGTTTTGAAATCGACTTTGTTGCTGGATATAATCGAGTTCCTTTTCCGCCAGCAAGTATAATTCCTTTCATAATATTAGAACCTCCATCTTTTTATCACTGAATTAATTTTACTCATAATATAAAAAGTTAATTTATAATTTAAACTTAAATAAATAATATTGAAAACAAAAAATAAAGCAGTCGAATAAGCAAAATTGTTTAATACAATATAATATTTCAAGAAATAAGATATAACACTTAAAATAAACAAAAAGACAATATTTGCTTTATTAATTGTTATTTCAAACAACTTGTTTCCAAACCAATAAGTGAGAAATAAAAGTACAACATAAGATATAACTGTAGCAATAGCAGCTCCCATTAGACTATATTTTTCTATCAGCAAAAAATTTAATCCTATATTAATCAAAGATGAAAGAAAAATTGTAATTGTACTATAATATGTTTTTTTCTTTATTTGAAAACCTATACCAGCAATCCACTTTAAAATCATTACAAATGGACCAACAGTCAATAAAGGTACTACAACCCAAGCATTATAGTATCTTTCATCAAAGATTATCTCAAAAATAAAGTCTGAATAAAAGATTAAAAAGTTTATCGTTAGAATACCAAACAAAAAAACTGTTTCAAATATTTTACCATATATGATGTTAGCATCGACATCATCCATAGTAGAAAAACCAAAATATTGCCATCCTTTTCCAAAAATAGACTGAAAAAGATTTGCAATTCCTGAAAGCTTAGCTCCAACTGCATAAATACCCACCATAGAAGCACCATGATAATAGTTTATTATTAATCGATCACTTGCTTTTAAAATCCAGTAACCTAAGAATACTGGAGTTAATGGAAGTCCATATTTCAATATTTGACCTATCAAATTCATATCTAACTTTAACTTTTTTAAATTTATATATTTCCATCCATATTTCCCAGTTATATAAATAACTATAGTCAAACTAATTGCCTGGGTTACTAGAATATATTCCATATCTAATTCTAATACTACTACAAATAAAATGCTAAAAACAAAAGTCAAAGCAGCTTGAATTATAGTTGCTTTTGTTATCATCTTACGATTATTTTCCATTCTTAATATTGCTTGAGTTATATTTGAAATATTCGTTAGAAAAATAATTAAAGCAACTAAATTAATATATACAACATGTTCACTACTACCTAAATAGATTTTAGCTATTTGATCATTAAATAAAAAAATTAAGACAGAGATAAATAAAGAAAAGTAAGAAACAAATCTTAATCCATTTGATATTAATTGTTTCCTAAATGATAAATCTTTTTCTTCAAAATAAAATCTGAAAAGTGCATCTGAAGTTCCTAACATACCTAGTGGTGCAATTACACTAATTGCTGTTATACTTAAATCAAAAACACCAAATTCTGCAGGAGTAAAATATCGGGTATAAATTGGAGTCAATATAAAAGTAATTAATTTAGATATAATCATTGCCATTCCAAAAACTAAGATATTGTATGCCAGTAATTCTGAACGACTTTCCTTTTTATTTGACATTTTTCCTCATCTGCCCATTATACATTTCTTCGTAGTAGTTTTTATAATCACCTGAAGTTATAAGCTTAAGCCAGTCCTGATTATCTAAATACCATTTAATAGTATCAATAATGCCATCTTCAAACATAATAGTAGGCTCCCACCCTATTTCTTCTCTTATTTTACTGGGATCAATAGCATATCTTTTATCATGACCGAGTCTATCTTTAACAAAATCAATTAAATCTTCACTTATATTATCAAGTTCTGTATTAGCAACTTCTTTATATTTATCATTTTCTTTTAATAGTTCATTTATTTCTTTAATTAACGTTTTAACAATCTTAATATTAGTCTCCTCATTATGACCACCTATATTATATACCTCTCCAGATTTACCTTTTTCTAAAACCATATCTATAGCTTTACAGTGATCTTTTACATATAACCAATCTCTAACATTTAAACCATCACCATAAACAGGCAACTCTTCTCCATTTAATATGTTATTAATCATTAAAGGAATAAGTTTTTCTGGAAATTGATAGGGACCATAGTTATTAGAACATCTAGTGATTAAGGTAGGTAAGTTGTGTGTTTCATTATAGGAGCGGACTAACATATCTGCACTGGCTTTAGAAGCTGAATAAGGACTATTAGGCTGAATATTAGTTTCTTCGGTAAAATATCCTTCTTTACCTAAAGAACCATAAACTTCATCAGTTGAAACCTGCAAGAATTTAACATCATCTTTATATTCTCTTTCTCTAGTTTCCCATTTATCTTTAGCTATGTTTAATAGATTCTGCACTCCTAAAACATTAGTTTTTAAAAAGATTTCAGCATCTTCTATAGAACGATCAACATGAGATTCTGCTGCAAAGTTTACTATGTAATTAATATCCCACTGATCAAAAATATATTCTACCAGTTCAGTATTATTAATATCTCCCTTTATAAAGGTAAGATTTTCTGGGTTATTCTTTAATTCTTTTTCTATATTTGCCAGATTGCCGGCATATGTTAATTTATCAAGACAGATAATCTCAATATCTTGATCTTTGTCTAAGACGTATTTTATAAAATTACTACCAATAAATCCGGCTCCACCTGTAACTAAATATGTTTTCATTTTTATCACTCCATAAAACAACGTTAAATCATTTTTTGACTTCCGCTGTCATAAAATTGTTAAAATAAATTATTCGAGAATATTATATGTATCTTCCTCATTTATATTTAATCCTGAATTCCAATAATAAATTACACTATTGTCCACCATTCCTGTTAATTTGCTCTTTTTGTATATAACATCATAATTAATATCTAAACTATTCAAAGTTTCAGTAACTAAATTATAAATTTCATCTTCATCTTTTTTATAAATATATATATTCTTCCCTTCAGCACTATGCTTTAAAGCTAATTCCGTCACTCTATTTTGAAGTTGCTGAATAGCTTGATATGATCTCTTTATGTAATCAATAGTCTTCTGAGTTTTCTCTTTAATTCCTTCAGGAGTCAATATATATTTTATATTTCTGGAGTTTAGCCTCTCAATCTTTACTAATCCTTTTTTAGCACATTTTTTGATCAAAGTATTAACTAAACCAACTGAAAAACCAGTTTGCTTAGCTATTTCTCTTTGAGATGGACTATCTTCTCTATCAAGTATTGTTAAAACATCTGTAATTTTTTCATCCATAAATTTACTCCTTCAATTTTTGTGCTAAATATATGTCTATCATAAAACCTTTAAAGTTGTCACTTATAGGAATAACTAAGACATCGGTTGTCATTGGAATAATATGTAATTAATTTTTTTAAATATATTCCTACCTTTACAATTAAGCAAAAACTTCTATGTTCAATTAGTTAACAACTTTGATTATAATACATCATTACTGTAATCGCAAATGTTATTTTGGGTTTCGACAAAACTAGTCATTAATCTAAGAATATTAAGTTATAACAACTCTTCTTTAGCCTCTTTTAAAGTTTTCCCAAATGTCTCAACTGAAATCTGCTGCAGCTTTTGTTCAGTAAACAAAATTTCTTTCAATAATTTTTGCTCCATCTCTTCATTAACTTCAGTCTGAGCTTCTTTGATAACTTCAATTTTTTCATTAATCTTATCAAAACTCTCAATTATCTCTTCAAACTCTTCTCCCAGATCGCCACTTTTAGCCAGATCATCTTCTAAGAACTTTCTATTGATTATCATTTCAGAAACTTCTTCTATATTCAAGTTAGGATATTTCTGAATCAACTTCTTCATATCAATACTTTCTTTTCTTGTTAGTTGATATTTCATAATTGCATCTAAAAATTTAGTAGCAGTCTTATGATCAACAGTTGAATCTAAGCTTTTGGCAAGATCCAGGTGAGATAATGTTAATTTAGCTCCGTTTTTGTTATTAAAGTTATCTATAATCGCCTGCTGGTACTTTTCTTCATATTCCAAGATGATTAACCAGAGTGTGATTGTTGTTCTTGCAATTCCTAGTTTTTTGCTGGCATCTCTTTTGGTTAGACCTTCCTCTTCTATATAGCTATTTAGAATTATTGCTCTTTCCAGTGGATCTATCTCATCAGGCTGCAGGTTTTTGATTATCTCTATTTTATCTGCTGTAAGTTCAGCATCATCCACAACTATAGCCGGTATTTCAGTTTTCCCTGTTTTCCTGTTCGCCTTTATTCTTTTTTCACCGCTTAACTGAAGATATCCATCATCCAGTTCCAGCAAGATAACCATTTCTAAAATACTGACTTGTGAAATGGATCTGGCTAACCTTTCCCAGCCTCCCCTATCAAAATTCTTTGGATAAAGGGATGGATTCTTCTTAATTTTATCTATCGGTACCCTATCAATTCTGATCATTTTCAAATCTCCTTTCTAAAATTATTCCAATATATTTTTGCTTTTGCCGCTCAACAATAAATTTCATTCAACTTATTCTCCATTTAATTATATCTGTTGATTTAAAATACTACAAACTTTTAGAATTAATATAAACCACAAACATCCTGAGCAGCTAAAAGAATTTAGTTTTAAGCTATTCAGATTGAATCATCTTATTAATATTAGGAAAAAGCCCAGCCGGTTAAAGCCAGGCTCTTATTATTAGCTTCCTAATTTCTAAACTCAATCATTAGTCTTGACTTTAAACTTTTCTCCTCTTTCTACAACCTCTACACCTTCAACAAGCTCACCGGTCTTTTCAATGATTACTCGACCACCAACAATTTTTGCCTTAGATTTAAGCTCTCTCTTATCAACACTCTTTTTAACCTTAATCAGCTCCTGATACTTTTTCTCAGCAAAATCTAAGAGCCTATCATTATCATACTTCCACTTTGGCCTCTGGGTTCGAAACTGCAGCTGGCCAAAAGGTAGTTTGTGAGTTTTAAGATCAGGATTATCTTCTCTTAGTTGCTGAGCATATAAATAGAGCTTGCTTTTCATAAACTCAATACTGTTCTCCAGCTTTGAGTTTTCAGCTTCCAGCCATTCTTTAACTTCTTTTATTTCCTTCTCAATCTCACTGATCTGTTCTTCAGCCAGCTCCTGATTCTTTTCCTGCTTACTTTTAAAGTGTTTAATTTTCCTTAAGCACCAGGTAGCTTTGTTATCATCATCAACTACAAAACCCTCATCCTTATTTCTAATTACTTTCTTTTCAGCATTCAACATAATTATTACCCCTTCCATATTTTTATTTATTATTAACCTCTTCTTTAGACTCTTCATTTTCTTCAGCAGCCAGTAAATAATCTAAAATCCTGCTGCTGACATCATTAATCCTCTTAAAGCTCTCCATCAGATCATAGCTTTCTTTATACAAAGCCAGGTATTTATCAGATTTGCTCTCTATGTCAAAGTAATCCATCACAACAAAGGCCACTGCCTCAGCTTCCATTTCAATAATTTCTTTACTCAGATTTAAGGAATTGTTTTTACTGTTAAAATGTAGATGCTCGTGAGCTAACTCATGCACAAGTATAGAGGCCTGCTCTGTTTTATTGGCATTATCATTAATTACAATCTCACCCCCTCTAGAATAACCGTCTGTGCCGCCTGAAAGCGATTTAAATCCTACCTCAATCTCCTGACTTGCAGCATAATCCAAGAGCAGATTTATCAGTTCTTGATTGGTATTTTCAAGCTCCATATCCATCTGAGGTACAGGCTCACCTTCAGTCTGAGAAATATCAAAGACATAAACAGTATTGAAATAGGTTCTCTTTACCTCTTCAGTCTCTTCATCATCAGAATCAGAATTAAGATTGGATTTTTTAACTTCTTTTTTGTAGGTGAAGGGGGCTAAGATAGCTATTCCCTTCTCACCCTTTTTAACATAGCGGTTAAATTTCTTCTGCCACTGCCTGTACCCGGCCACAAAACTGGCTTCAGGCTTCTGCATTAAAATTAGCATACTGTTTTGATAGGAATAGTTGTGGAATTTAGAAAAGAATCTTAGCACCTTCTTAAATTCACTGGAGCTCTGAACCTTATCGATTTTCTCATTTAGACTTTCCAATAATTGAGCTGTTTTCTTTTTAGACATTTTTATTCTCCTTTCATTTTTAGCCTCTTAAAATAGAAAAAGCCACCAGACAGATTTCAGATGCATGATGGCTAATTACCGGGTATTATTATTTTCTGGTTAATCTTGAGTGAACTTCCTATATTATTTACCTTTTTGATAGCTGCGATTATAATTCTTGGGTCCTCTTTAGCTGAGTTTATTTCTTCTGCCAGCTCCCAGAGTGTGTCACCCCTTCTCACCTGATAAGTCCTGTTCCACTCAAACTCTTCTATACAGTTATCCACAACCGGTCTGCTGATATTCAATAAACTCACCAATAATAGTGAAATAAGCAGTAATGAAATCGTAAATGTTCTCATTCTTTTATCTCCTTTCGTTTTTAGCTGCAAAAAAATAAGCTCAGGGATAATTCGAAAAAAAACCCGAGCTTTTTAGTTATTTAATCACTAACAATAGATCCATTTTCAATAACAAGATCAGTAACATCTTCATTTTTCTCAACTTCAGTTTCAATAACATTAACCTCTCCCAGATAATCAAAGGTTTCACTGGCATATTTATCTATCAACAGTTCCAAAAGTCTGTTTTCATCAGCTTTTAGTAAGGCCAGTGCTTCTTCTTTGCTATCAGCTTCTACAACTAAGCTCCCTCCATGTCTTTCCATCCAGTTAATATCAAACTTAAATTTATCCATTTAACTCACCCTTTCTTTTTTGTTTTTAGGCCAATCTCTTAAATGTCTGCAGAATACTCTTCAGCTGATCAAACTGCTTATCATCCAGTTTATTGATCGACATTTTCTCATTTTCCCCAATTTTATTTTCATTTTTAGCATGCTCAAGATAATTGAGTAAGTCATTTTTCAGTTTAGGCGACTTACCAACTATACTCTTGATCTTCTTTTCTCGCTGAGATAATGATTCATCTGCAGAGCTTTCCTCTACATCGATATAATCTTTCTTCTTCTTCTCCTTTTTAAACCTCTTAGTTGAAGATTCCTTATCTTCCTCCAGCTGCTGCACATCCATTTCTTCTCTGGATACCAGTCCTGATACAGAAAAAGAACGCTTTAAGGCCATGCTCTCAGCAACTTTTAAAATCATAGCTGAGGGATACTGATACCAGACCTTAGTGTCTGATCTGTATTCATCAAAGGGAGCAAAAACATAAACTGGATAGCTTCTGTCTTTCCTGTAAACCAGAGCATAGGCACCAACAATATCACCTCTTTCTGTTCCGTATTCATGCTCAATACCATCAGATTTTCTTTTGAAGCTGTCATTTTTACGCACCACATCTGATACCAGCCCATCATACTGAGGATGTCTGTCAGCTATTTTTAGATAGCCATCGCGAGAAGTCATGATGGTTGGCTTCCCCTTAACCTTCCAGAAGAAAATCTCTTTATTGAAAGGATCCAAGCCGTAACTTTTAGCAACATGCAGAAACATCTTCAACTCATCAGTATTGGCCTCACTTGCTACGGTTCTCTTGATAGTTTCAATTTCTTCTTCAGTGAAAGTGATTAATTCCTCTCTATTCTTATTAATATCAACAACTTTGCTATTTGCACTCATTCTTATTCCTCCTCATGTTTTTAAGGAGACCCAGATTTAATCCAGGCCTCCAATTATAAATTTAGTCTTCTTCTGGTCTTTGAGCTTCTTCATCACTTAGATCATAGTCACAGTGGGGACAGTTCCATTCTCCCTTTTTACAGGAGCTGTAGGACTTCTTCTTACACTCAGGACATTGCTTTACATACATCTTAATCACCTCCTTTCAATATTTTTTGACATAAAAAAAGCCCAGCGCCGGCCAGGTTAGTTAACTATTATTAACTTTTATTGATTCAGTCTTTCATCAGATTTTCTTCCTGCATACTGATAAAGTTATCTCTGCTGCCGATGATTATGTGGTCCACAACATTAATTCCCATTATCTTACCGGCCTTCTGCAGCTTCTTAGTTACAGAGATATCATCACTGCTTGCATCAGCCACACCAGAAGGATGATTGTGAGCTAAAACTATCCCCGCTGCATTCTGCAGTATTGCCCGTTTAAAGACCTCTCTGGGAGTAACTAAACTTGAGGTCAATGTACCTGTAGAAACCTCAAATACCCCTGTTACTTTGTTCTTAACATCAAGGGTAGCGATAGCAAAGACTTCTTCTGTTCGCCTGTCCAGTTCAACAACTTCTACAAAGAGATCTCTTGCCTGAAATGGGTTCCTAACGTACTTATCAATGTCATACCTTCCACCTGACTCCTTAACAATTCTTAGACTAAACTTCTGAATATTTACCATTACTCTCATCTCCTTTATGTTTTTAGTATTGATTTAAAAGGGCATCTTAAAATCCTGATCATCACTGCTTAAAACTGCAGCTCTTTTCTTCTTTTCCTGCAGCAGTCTTGTTGCTCTCTCCAGCTCGTCTTCATCCATTGGTTCAGCATAGGGTCCTAAAGCTCTTTTTACTCTCCATTCATCACTCGGTACACCATTTATCGGCATAATTTTCACCTCCAAATAAAAAAAGAGACCATCAGCTCTCACTGACAGTCCCCTGAAATTAATCTTAAGCATTATTCCAGCCTTCCATGAACGCATCCTTCAGCCCTGAGAAAACACTCTCTGATTTAAGTCTGGTAGAATTGGCAGCTATAACTGACTTCTCAATCGCTTCCAGGGCAGCTCTATCGACCTTTGAAGCTGCCACACCGGTGACTTTAGCAACATTCCTGGTTCCAGCAGAAGCCAGTCCAGCAGCCTTTTTAACGCTATTCTTAGCTGTCTGAGCAAGCTTCTTAATGGCATTGTCACCACTTTTAGAATCAATAATCTTCTCAGCATATTTGAGCTCATCTTTTCTCTTGAGATCCAGCTCTTCCAGCTTACTTAAAACCAGCTCCTGCATTACATCATTCTCCGCCATCATTGCTCTAACCAGCATTTCTCTCAGTCTTAGAACAGTCTCAACATTATTTTCATTTTTAAACATAATTATTACCTCCGTATTTTAGTTTTATTTTGACTTTCAACTTAAGCAGCAGTTACTCAGAAATTAGATAAAGATCAAAGAGAATAAAGAACAAAGCCATCAAAATATTACCACTGAACAAGCTCTGCCAGGCTAAAGCACCAAGCAGTAAGATAACAAGTGTCTTAGAAGCCATCTGATTCACCTCCTTTTCCTTATTTTGGACTAACCCCACTCCCTAATCTGCTCTCACCTCCTTAAATTTAGACATAAAAAAAGAGCTGCCGGGACAGCCTCAGTTAAGAGACTATCCAGACAGCTCAGTGTCTTTGACTATTCAGTTATGCTCTAGGGGGTCGGGCGTCGAACGTCGATTTGAAATTCATAATTAAGACGTGGTCCCGGTAGAAATTTTGTTCAATTTTTGAGATTACTAATGGAAATATTAACCCTTAAGGGGGTCGGGTCTATATATAGCAGCTGCAAAAAAATATTAAAGTCATGGCATCAAAAAATTTTCACATATAATTTTGAGACTATAAAGGGATTTTTAAAGGTCAATATCCCTCCTTATTGCTATAATCTTGCCTATAACATTAATCTCCGACTCTCTGTAAATATCTTTTAGATCATCAGACGGTTCCAAATGAATATTTCCATCTTCTAATCTATAAATCCTTTTTATAGTCCTGACAGTAGTAACTTCATCTTGTTTTATAGAGATTAGGACTATTGCTCCAGAATCAAATTGGTTTTTTGTAACTTTAACTGCAGCAAAATCTTCTTTCTTGATACCCAAATTTTTAAATCTGTCATCAGTTATTCTAACTACATAACTAGATTTTTCAGCAATTATTTTTGCAAAATAGTTTTTTAAATTACTTCTAAAATTACTTTTTCGTTCTCTTTCATCCTGATCTTCCCATATAATTCTATTTTCAAATTCATAAACTGGTAAAAGTTCTTCATAATCTGGTAATATTTCATTCTGCTTTAATTCATCTTTAAGTCCCTCAGGAAGGTTATTACTTTCTCTATAGTGCCTCATGATTTTTAAATAATTCTTTCTTTCTTCGTAGCGCTTCTCATCAAGATAACCAACAGTAACCATCAATTCCTCGTAATCTAGTTTTCCACCACTAGCATCAGCAATCTTTTTTAGAATTTCTGGCTTTGGAGGATTTTCTCTGTGTTTACCAATATACTGTGAAAGATACGATCTACTTATTCCACATTTTTCGGCATAATCAGATATGTTTATGTTTTGAGTAACAAATTTCAATTGTCTGGAAAATTTTTCCTTATCGAACTTCACTTTTATCACCTCTTAGGTAAATTATACTACATTTATGTAAACAAGTCAATTTATTTAGTTATTTAATTTGACATAATTATTTTTATCTGATATATTCTTAGTGTACGGTCATTATTACTGAAATGACAGTTTTCTCAGTTTGAGATTATTTAAAGCTAAAATTCATACTCAGTCATAAAAGTTATATGGCTCATAATTTAATTTTAACGTTAATTTGAATAACGCAATAATTTTTAAACTCATTATTAAAGAAGGATGTGATAAAAATCAGTAAAGTTTTACTAGACAATCTCATAGAAATGACAAAAAACGACAGCAGCTCCTACATGGAGTCCGATACTCTGTGCAGCAAGCTTGAATGGACTCCTGAAAAACTGGAGAATGATCTAAACAGCCTGCTACAATATGACCGGGTTAAAGTGTTCGACAATAAAATCTATTTAGCTGAGCACTATAAATATGAATATATACTGGCTGACAAAATTAATCGCCGGCTCAGTTTCAAGGAAGAAAAGATTGACGGGCTGCAGAAAATGATTACAGCTCAGGAAGAAAACTTAGGACCGTTCAACCCAGAGCAGAAGAAGGCAATAAAAGATTCTCTGCAAAATAAACTCACTGTAATAAATGGTAGGGAAGGAACTGGAAAGGCTGAGGTTGTGAAAGCAGCGGCCAACATTTATAAAGAAGCAAATCCTGATGAAAATGTGATTATCACTTCCCCAGAGGGAAAAGATGCTGAAAGATTGGGCAAAGAGTCAGGATTGGATTACCAGCCACTTTCCTCACTGCTTTCTTATGAAGATGGCGAATTTCAGCAGGATGAGCTGCATCCAATTAAAGGTGAAGGACTTATAATCGTCACCGATTTCCATAAGTGTGGGCTTGAAATGGCAAAGCAGCTGTTTGTTGCCGCCCACTCAAATTTCAAAATAGCTATTCTGGGTGACAGCAATAAAATTTCTGGATATGGTTCTGGCAATGTTTTTCTGGAACTATTACTATCTTCCAAAATAGATCATATCTTATTAGAAGAGATTCACAATAATAAGATCAGGGAGGAATTTGCCGATATTACAGAGTCTATTATCCAAGATGAGCTTTCTGATATAGAAGAGACAGCTAATTTGTATTTCATCAAAAAAGATGAAAACGTAGAAATATTTGAATCTCTGCAGCAGGTGGTTTCTATTTCATCTATTAATACCTCTCCTTTTAACTATCAGATAATTGTTCCTGAAGTCGAAAATTTAGATTTAAACAAATTTAATCTAAAAATGAGAGAACTACTTAATCCAGAACCTTCAAAAGAGTTCTGCGGTTTTAAAAAAGACGATAAGATCATTATAGATCAGGACAACAATAGAAAAAATATCTATAAGGGTAATATCGGATTCGTTACTGAAGTGGCAGAAGATCATCTCCATATACAGCTAAAAGATCGACAGGAAATGAAATTCAGAGAGGAAGATCTGGAAACAGTCTCACTGGGATATGCTACCACTGTGAAAAACAACCAGGGTAATAATTCCCCCAATATTGTGGCTGTTTTTCCAACTGGTGATACTGAAAAGTTTGATAAACAGCTTCTGTATACCGCAGTTGCACCAGTAACTGATACTCTCTTTTTGATAGGTAATGAAGATGACATAGAAGAGGCAATCAATAAAGTTAGATCATTTAATAACACCTTAGCTGAAAAAATACAAGAAGAAAGAAAAGTAGTTGATTTATTTGATAAATTCACTGTTAAAGATTTAGAGACTGATGAAGAACTGGTTTATCGGCTTGTCCCTGAAGATGAAGAAGATATTGAGAAAAATAAAATATCAACTAATTCACCTTTAGGAGACCTTGTTTATCAGGAGTTGGAGGGAAGTACTGTTACTTTTAATAATGATATTGACTATGAAATTGTTGATATCAAACCTATTTATGGAACATCTGAAGAACTGATGGCCAAATATAGAAAATTAATATTACAGGATGTAGCTTAATTTTAAATTCTGATTTTGAAAGGAGGTGGTATTTTGGGAGAAGTTATAGAAATTGGTGTCAGTCAGATGGCTGTGGGGATTTTCTTAGAATTTGAAGATCCAATCGAAGGTGTAGATGAAATATTAGATGATTGCCCCTGGCTGAAAAAAGATGAGTTTTCCTATTTGACATCTAAAGGTGAGAGACGATTTACAGCAGAAGGTGCTTTTGAAACAGCTGTAAAATCTGATATGCCAAGAGCTAGAAAATTGAGAAAGATCTATAGGAATTTATTAACAGAAAGAATTGGAGGTGAAGAAGCTGGTAAAGAGGTAAGAAAACTAATAGAAGATTAATTACAGTACTATTTAAACGAATAATCTTACAGTTTTTTCAACTAAAGCTTACCACATAATTTTGTGATTGTTTAAAAGCAAGATTATTAGATTGCTCTTTGAAGCAGCCAGACTAAGAGAACAACTCAATCCCGTCAGGAAAGGAGATATTATGATGATTATAGTGACGAATTTAGAAAATAGAATTACACAGTAAACCTGACATATATATGATCTCAATGATATGAACTAGTCAAAACTAATACAAAAATTCAAGGAGGAATAAAAATGAAAAAATTCGATTTATTTAATGGCGAGATTAAAGATGTGAGAACAACAGTGATGGATGATGAACCTTGGTATCTTTTTAAAGATATATATAGAAGATTAAATATTAATATCGAATATGTAGTTGATAATGACCTTGTTTTAATTGCTGAGGCTTATTCTTTATTACCAGAAGATACAAAAGGTTTCATACTTTATCATCATAATATAAATAATAGTCCTAACAGAGAATTGATTTTAAATACAAAAGGAGTTTACCTTCTTTTGCTGATATTAAATCAAAAAAACAATAATAATAATAAAGTTAATAAAATTATTGAAATGATAGCAGATGAAATTCCAGATGTAGTAAGAGATAATTCATTTACTGATAATAAAAAGATAATAGATAATTTCTTTAAAACAAATAGCCAAGATTATAAAAACAGATTATCTGCGAAAACTTATCCATACGGAGAGCATTTTAAAGCAACTAAAATCATTTTAATTGAGGGCATTAAATTTGACTGTTACAAAGGGAACGGAGGAAATATTCTAATACCTAAGGAACAAATACGTAAATCTTTAAATATTATAAGTGATGGAGGTTTTTCAAAAATCGAACATAAGTATTTCAAGGAACTATATTCTTCCTATTATATAAAAGTAAATAATGCTTACATTGAAGCTCCTTTTGAAGACTATTTATCTATATTTTTAAAGCCCGAAGGACTAAGAAAAATTATCGAAATCATCAAAGAAGATCCAGAAATCATCAGTGAACTGGACTTATAATCCAATAGCAGCCTCTGCTTGCTTGTTCAGTTACTCAACAGCAAAATGGGGCTGCGCAAATCAAGTAGACTTTAAAATACAGACAAAGCAAAGGAGAATAATATGCTCAAGTTAAAAGAACATTTAACTCTAATTGTTGATGATGAAATTCATGAAGTTAAAAGCTATCAGAAAAGATCACAGTTGTGGTTTGATTTAGAAGATGTATGCGAAGCTCTAAATATAGAAGATGATGATAAGATCTTAGATATACTATTTGCTAATTGGTGGGTAGGAAAGCTGTATAAGGAAAATACCCATTATACCGATAGAACTCTTCCACAAGATGTAATATTAATCCCTGAAGAAGGATTATACGCTGCGATCTGTCATAAGGATATCCCGAAAAAGTACGATCAGGTAGACTGGATACTTCCGACAAAAACCGATCTAGAAGCAGAGGATAATTTTATAATAAAAAGTCAACAGGGAGTAAAAATAAAGGAAAGGCCAAGAATTTATCGGCCATAAAATATAAAAGCTGCCTCTATTGAAAAGCCAGGGGCAGCTTAACAGTTTGATTAATAAATTTTCTTAACAAAAAAAGAAAACCCTGCTGTTTGCTGCAGCAAGGTCAAGAGAACATCCCAATCCCGTCAAGAAAGAAGATATTCTAATAGTTATTATATCAAATAATTGAAGATTTTAAAACCAATAAATACCTAAAAAGTTTAAATTAATAGCAGATTCATTCAAATCTTAGACCTTTGCTCTATTAAAGATCTAAACATAATAATGACAGAACTCCTCGTTTTTTGTAGAATTACATTTTAATATTAATTAACCTTAAAAGCACTGTAAATTCCCCTTAAAAATAAATATGATTTTCAACCTGATTTCATACCAATTTCAAGCCAAAATTTAAAACCGCAATTTATTTTAACATATAGAGACAGATGGTAGTAAATTTTGTAAATTATTATTTAAACTGAAAGGAGACTAAATTTCATGATAAAAACATCCGATATTAAGGACCTTAAAAATAGAGATCTAAGTTTCACAGAAATACTGGAAAAAATCGATACGGATTTCCACCCGGCTTACAACGAATCAGTTTTTATTGCTGGATCTTATCTTGAAACTAGAAAATATGATGGCAGCATACCAAGAGGAGCTTATAAGAAAAACAAATCTGCAGCAACAAATTCCACCTCTACTCAGAAAAAACATAATAATAAAGCATCTAAGTACACCAGAGAAAAAGGACTCTCAAGAGCTAATAAGCGGCGTAAAAAGAATATTATCAGTCACGTCAGAGCAAATGCAGATGAGTTAGATGTATTTATCACCCTGGACTTCGGAGCTGTAGACTATTTTAATCTAGTTACTGGTGAAAGTAAAACTAACTGTGAAGATGAACTTTCCAGAGCTGAACTGGAGAAATTGAAAGGTATTAAAGACTTAAACACCTGCAACAATAACCACTCTGAAAAACTAAATGAAGAGGATGATCACTTCAGAAAAAGAGTTGTAGAGGTTCTAACTAATAAGGCAGATACTATTCGCAATGAGGTAGCTAAATACATTGAGAACAAATATCCTAAATACAGACAAATAACCGAATTTAAACGGGAGATGCCAAGACGATTGAATAATTTAATTTCGAATTGTGATCCCAATGACTTAGACGAGGTTAAAAATGAACTTGCTTCTTTAGCAAAAAGAATAAAAGAGAACGGGTCCTCATATTTTGAGGGAAGTGACTTTAAATATTTTGGTGTTACAGAGATACAAAAACAGACGGGGCATTTCCACTTCCATCTGGTAACTAACCTTAAATTTATACCTCAGAATCAGCTGCAGAAGCTTTGGAATAATGGTACCGTTCATATAAGCAAAATCCACAAAAGCAGCAACCTCTTCTATTTCAATAAAGACAGCAACATAAATAAAAGTGAGTCTAAATTAACTCAGTATATGACTAAAGAGCTTGAACACACCAGCAAAGATTCCAGGCTCAGGGGAAAGCAGATCATAATTAAAAGCAATGGCCTCAAAAAGTCTCACAATATCACTATTAAACCTTTCATCTCATATGTAAAAAAATATCTTAGAAAATTGGATGTGGAACCGACATGGAGCTATCAGACCAAAAGTGAAAGTGAGTATGGTAAAGACTTTCAAATCAATCTATATGAACTACCTGGTTTTGGGCTATTTGAAAATATCGAATCACTTTACCAAAAAGTAGTTGAAGCCCTTCTTAAGTTAGACAAAGATGAGATCACTAGAGACGATTACTACAATGCAATCTATGAGGTTATTCACTCACTAACCAATAAAAAGTCCAGTTAAGTATCAATACTGGTCTATGCGCCGCCAGGTTATTTGTTTAATTACCATTCATAAATATCAAGCACAAACTGAATTAAATTTAGCTTAGAATAAACTGTATGGGTTAGTGGAAACACAATCGAGGCTGATAAGGTGGTCTATAACAAAAAATTTGAGCCTTATTAGCCTCTCTATTCTATTTTGTGTAGTTTTGTATATTTATCAATCAAAACCGCTTAAAACCGATTCTGAGGCTTCTCAGGGCATATGTAATATACTCAATTTTATAAGTTAAATAAGTTGAGTCAAAATAGATAAAGTGTAGTGGTGGTTTAGCTGGATTATCCAAACTTATACTCAGCCTAATTTACAAGCTAAGTTTTAATAGGTCCAGCAGTTGCGGTGCTTGCCTTGCTCTGATCATAATTCTAAATTAACTGCTTCAGGCTCACTGAGCAAGACTTATTTCGACAAATTTCTATCTAACTCAATCTTTTACCGGGATTATCCGCCGCAATTTTTCTAAGATATACCTGGTTTTCGGCCGCAAAAAGAGTGAATGACCATTCATTGCTATACTTAAGTTTTGACTAAAAACAACATATTCAAGCAATACACTTTAAACTTTTTTCTCAGATTCTCAGCTTCAAATAATTAAGCAGCTTAAACAAATTATTCACTGTTCATATTAATAATAACTAATGTAAATTATAAGCAAATAGAACATAAAAACAAAAAACCCTCTATATATAATACTTTATTTATTAGTGTCGAAAATATTACCACCCTCACCCTATGCGCCCTGTTATAATAGGATTTAATTTTCGAAACCACCCGTCGAAAATATTACCACCCCCCCTGTCGAAAATTCTACCACCCCCCTGGTGATATCCCTGTTATAGCGGGCTTTTATTCTCGAAACGAGGTTTAAACCAATAATATGCAGGTTAGGGTCTCTGCTCCCTGCTCATTATAGTCATATCTGCGCTTTAAATATCTGCTCTCTTCTAATGCTTTTATGTGGTCGCTGATGGTCTGTCTTTTAACTCCTAGCTTCTCAGATAAAGTCAGTGTACTTGGAAATGCAGTTCCCTTGTTGAATGAATATTTAAGTATCAATATGTACACCTTAAGCTGAGTTGGGGTAATAGCCTGGTAAATAGCTCCATTAATGACTCCGTTATTAATTAGAGTGTATCCTGTTCCATATGTGCTTTGCTTCTTAATCTTGCAGAAGGTTGGCCTCCCTCTTCTCTTTCTCACTTCAATCAAATTTAATTCAGCTAATTTATCAATGGATCGGCCTATCCTGTGTCTTTCCATGCATCTTTCGTCTTTATGAGTTATTTCCTCTTTTATCTGGGTGGTATTAAGGCCGTTCTCCGCAGCCAAAAGTACACCATATACTATAAGTTCATATCCTGAAATATCCCTATAATTGTTGAATATACGGTTGTTGATCTTAATATGATTATCAAGCACCAGGTTATCTATACTGCCTTTAATAGGACAGTTATAGCGGTCACAGTGGTGGCTGAGCAACTCCTGGAGCTCTGCATCAGGTATGGAACATCCTAGTAGTTTGTATTCTTCATCCCAGTATGCATAAAAATCATTTTTGACTTTCCCTTTCTTCTCCGGTGGCTGATTTAATTCATTCCATGCCATCACTATATCGTAAGCTCTTCTTTTGGAATAACCCATCATCTGCAGCCACTTAGTTAACCTGCCCTGAGCCCAGTTCCTTTCACCTGCTTCTACACCTTTTAAGATTGAGTTAATACAAGGCCTTTCCGCCTCAGGTAGTTTTATTCCCTTGATTCTATCAGACCCGAAATCAGGTGATTTTGCCGGCCTGATACCCATCAAATTAGATAGATAATTTATGCTGAATTTTTTAGAGGGATCTAGCTCAATAACTTTACACTCTACTTTTTCTGACTTGTTATTATAACTGCCGGGCAGCCTCATAATTCGAGCCGCTTCAGCAGCTCTTGAATCAGATCCAGTTTCATTGGAAATGTATTTAACAAAAGAGATCACTTTATTGGCATCAAACGGCTTATTAAGCAGCCAGTAACTATGTATTCCATGACCAGAGCTCAAATATATGCTTGCTTCTGGCAGTCCTGCCTCTTTGATGCTCTTCTTGACCTCTTTTAGGTCCATATCATCATAGTCCGCCCATAGGGCATTAACTTTGGTTAGATTACTGGCTTTACCTGAAGTGGTATCTTTGCGGCCAGAAACTCCAAAATAAATGTCCTTATCCTTTGGCGGCTTATATTCTAATAATTCATCTGTATCTTCAAACCACACTTTATTGACATAACCTTTGCTGTTAAATTCTCTAATCTCAATAAATCCAGGTAAGTTCGATAAAATGTGATTGATGAATTTAGCATTATTCACTTCTTTATTTATTTCTTTTATCGAAGACATAACAACTTACTCCCCTCAGTTCATCACTCAATTTATATATTATTAGCAATCAGTTATTTAATTGTTCAAGAAAATATTCAAAAGCTGTACGCATAACTTCAGATTTGTGTTTATCATACTTATCAGCTATTTCTTCTAGTCGCTTCATCTGCAAAGGAGACATCTTCAGCTCAAATCTTTCAGTTAGTTTGTCCCTACTATCAGCCTCTAAAGGATTTTTTCTTTTCTCTTTTTTATTGCTTGGTTTAGTTTTTTCTTCCGTATCCGTAACCTGTTCCGTATCCGATTCCGTAACTGGTTCCGTATATTCATCTTCATCTGATTCTTGACCAGTATTTTGTAACCATAGAGCAGCTGTTTTTTCATCAAGAGTTTTATTTTCTTTTACCATCTTCAATCACCTAACCTTCTTCACTTAAATTACTATCTTCGCTTTGCTCAATTATTTCTTCTGCTAGATCTCTAAAATATTTACAGCCATTTTGTCTTGGATCATATTGAAAAATGGTTTGAGCCTTCATAGCAGCATTAGTAATAGCAACATTTCTTCCTATCACTGAATCCATTATTCTATCTCCAAACCTCTGCTTAAGGGTATTTAAAACTTCATGAGCAATGTTAGTCCTTTTATCGTAATCAGTCATCAATATACCTAAATCTTTAAGACCTGGATTAGCTTTTCTTGCATTCTTAAGATATGAATCAGTAATACTAATTCCAACTAAAGAATCAGGTTCAGGTTTAACTGGCACACAATAATAATCAGAAGCCAGTAAACTCATGGTTGACAAAATATCTAAAGTAGGATGAGTATCAATTAGTATGTAATCATAAGAATCCTCAATTGGATTTAATTTTTCTTTTAAAGTATTCATAATAGCAGGGTTCATTGAAGGATCTAAATCTTTTATAGCTCTCTGAAGTTCAATGTCTCCAGGTATAACTTTTGTATTTGGAACTCTACTATCATATATACAGTTAATTGCATCTACATTTTCATCTGAAATAAGATCATAAGTCGAGTTTTGCTTTTCCTGTCGATTTTTAATAGCTCTTCCAGATAAATTTTCCTGATGGTCCATATCAACTAATAATACCCTCTTATCGCCAACGATTTTTAGAGCATGTGCTAGATTAAAACAAATAGTTGTTTTACCAACACCACCCTTAACATTCAAAAATGTTATTATATTAGCCATTTATATTCCTCCCAATATCAAATATACTAAAATTTAACCTCAATAATACATTTCTATATATAATAAAATAATCCTTTATTTATCTGAAAAAACCTGTAAAAAGTGGTTTTTGACGGTTTAAACTAGAAATTTATATATTTTAAGCTTCAAATTATCAAAGAAAGGATTTTTTAAAATCATATACGTAATGACAACTGTATACGTTTGTGGTTACGGTTACGTAACCGTATACGTAATAAAATATTAACGCCGCTATTAATTAAGTTAAATACTTAATATATAAGGTATTGAAAGATAAGAATTTGTTTTTTTAACTTTATAATTTATATCTAAATCAATTAAATTATACGTAACCGTATACGTAAACGTATGCGTTAATAAAGTTATTTATTCTTTCATTTAAAATAGAGGCAATTTAAAAATTTACATACCCGCTTTAGGACTGGTATTAGTACTGATACTAAAATTAATATTAATATTGGTTTTGATACTAATACTAATATTGGTGTCAGTACTAAATTCAACACTAAAATTAGTTTCAACTACAGTACTGGATATGATGTTAATTCTAAGATTACTGTTAACATTGACATCACCATTAACAGCAATTCTAACATCAATGGTGACATTGACATTAATTCTACCATTAACATTAATGGTAATGGTGATGGTAATGGTGATGGTAACAGTAAAATTGATGGTAAGTTCTATCTAAATAACATTCTGATCATGCTGAAATGAAAAAATAGAGATAATTTATTTTCCTGAGTGTTTTTCATGCCAATACGTAGTTATGTAATTACATTTTTTATAATATTCTAAAATAAATAATTATGCTTTTATGCTAATATGCGCTTACGTATTTACGTAATTATGTATTTTATAATATTTTGAATATTTACCAGATTTGTTGATAGTTTATCTTTTAATTACGTATACGGTTACGGTTACGTATACGGATACGTTGTAAATTAAAAAACCCACCCTGATAAAAGGATGGGACAAAAATGAGGAGGAAATTATCGAGTACAAAAATCTATATGATAGCTGCCTCTGGCGCAGCTTTAAAAAAGGGGATCAAATTTATTCGTTTATTCTATTTATAATAATATCAGCAGGCTATTAAAACTCCTTTAAAGACAAATTAAAAGATAATTAGATTAATAATCATCCAGGGAGTCTTTATTTTCTTCAGTAACTTCTATGATTTTTCTGATATAAACATTGCTAGCATTAACAGTCCCTGGTTTCTCAAACTGCTTATAGAATTCATTGTAGGCCTCATCCTTGTTTTCCGCCCAGATCATCTTTCTTAGCTGGTTATTGCCATGCTTAACAGCTGAATTATATGCTTTAATATAAAACTGCCTCACCTTAATTATCCCCTTTTTCTTGTCGGTCTAAAAGGCCCTGGACCTTCTCGTTATATTTATCTCTAACTTCCTGCAGCTGCTTTTGGAATTCTTTTTCCTGTTCTAAAAGTGCCCGTTCTTTTTCATTAATTAGTTTTTCCTTCATATTTTCCATAGCAGTATCCTTATCATTAAGCTGCTTATTAAGGGATTTTATCTTGATTTGCAGCTGATCATTTTCTTTTTGCTGTTTTTCAAGGTCTGATCCCAGCTCTTTTAAACGGTCCTTTATTTTAGGAAGCTCTTCCAACTGATCATTCTTACGGTGAATCTCATATTTTAATTCTTGTTTTTGATCCTTAAGATTAAATATCAGATCATCTTTAGTTTCTACAGAATTTTTCAGCTGTTCATTCTCCTTTTCAAGTTCCTCTAACTCATCTTCAAGAGAAGAGACCCTTTCTGACAATAAATTCTTTTCTTCTTTAGAATCCTTTTTTAGGTCCTGATGCTTTTCTTCTAAATCTTTAAATTCATTCTTTAATTTTTTTATTCTTTCATCTTTCTCTGCCAGCTGCTGCAGATAGTTATTATCTTTCTCCCTTAATGCAACAGCCATTTTTTCTCCCATGCCGGTAAAGATATTGGTGATTTCTTTAGTAATAGTTTGAAGAGAAGCCAGATCACCACTTAACTCGGGCACTTCATCCTTAACAGTATTGATATTATAAAGCCCCAATAAGTGCTCTACAAAGTCACCTCGGTTGTCAAAATCACTCATATCAGCCAACTCATTAATCTTTTCTTTAGTTTCCTTGCTTACTTTAGCACTCCAGGTTTCTGACATAATGATACCTCCTCAGGTTATTTTAATGATATTCTATCCAAACTAAATTTTTGTAGTCAAAACTTTTAATTTATAAATATACTATAGTTTACTGAAGTTTACTTTGTAAACTATAGTATAATATAAGTTTACTAAATATTTTTACAATAGTCAATAAAAATATTAAACAGGAAGGAAATAACCCAAATATGATATTATAGCATAGAAAAACGAACACATGTATGATAAAATGAAAAGGAGAAAGGAGTTGAACAGATATGAACCTGAAGGATAGAGGTAACAAGAAATGAACTGCTATGATGCTGATCGAACATAGAAAGCGGTTAAAAGAACTAAAGGAAAGCGAAAAGGACAGAGAAAAGCCAATTTTAGATGACCAGGAAAAAGAAGAAATAAACTATAAGCTGCAGCAGGCTGTTCAGCAGAAACTGCCGGTAGAAATAAAGTATTATAAAGATAAGAGATTTAAAACAGCCTCAGGGGTAATAAAAAAAGTTAGTTCAAATCGAAAAGAAGTAATTATTTCAGAGAAAGGTGGTGAGCAGCAGAAGGTATCAATTAATAATCTATTGGATTTAAGGCTGAAATAGAGGATTAAATAGATTAATAGAGAAGAAGTTAATTAAATTAAAATGTCATTTATGGGAGGAATGTTTAAATGAGTAATTACATTTTTATTACTGACGAGGTCAGATTTGAAACTCTTACCATGGTATCAGCTGAAACTATCGAAGAAGCTAAAACTAAGTATTCAGAAGAGGTTTGGCAAATTGTTGATTTCTTGCTAGAAGATGTTGAAACTAAAACTGTTAATGCATCTTTCTGGGAAGAATATTTTTTAGATCTAGTCTCAAACGAAGATGGAAGTTGGCTTTATGAGATAGATGAAATAAAAAAATTATTTAAAGCCAATTTAGAAAAGGACTTTTCACCAAAAATAGCAAAAGAATTGCTAAACTATTTTTTTGATAGAGAAAAAAGTATAGAAGAACTAACTGATAAAGCCAGGATTGATATAGCTAAAGTCCAGGTCCAAAAGCTATTGGATGATAATTTCCTTAGAATTTATCCCCTGGATGAAATGAGATCAATCTCTTAATATTTTATTAACTATTAACCCCACCAATGTCTAAAGCTACTGGTGGGGGTTCTTATTCAATAAGTCAATTTTTAAAGGGTGTGTATAATACACACCCCCTTCATTATATTTTAAACTTAACTTTTAAACTCAAAGTGGCGATTAGTATTCGCCCCCTTAACAAGAGGGGCTTAAATCGCAAAAAGTTTTATTTAACCTGAGGATTACATCAGCTTTTTATTTTTAAAAGTCGCTTATTCTTCATATTTCTAATATTCATCAAATTTTACTGTAACATCAGGTTTATCTATGCTGCAGTTAGGGCAGAACCATTTCAGTTCTTTAATATTTGGAGCAGCAGGCTTATCATAAATAGTTTGGATCGGAATAAAGTTTCTATTCTCGGGTATATGTTTTCTTGTGGCTATATTCCACTCCATAGCAGAAAAAGATGAACCGCATGCTTTACATTGAAATTTCATATTCTAAAAACTCCTGTCATTGTAGATTATGTTAATTATAAATTTATAATGATGACAATTATTAGAATATCAATTTTCACTGAGCTTTACAATGGTTTCTTTTAATATCTTCAACTATAGATTCAGCTTTATCCCAGCCCTTTTTTAGTTAAAAGAAAACTATTTCCACACCATTCATCAACAAATCCTTTTCTAATTGTCTCAGCTAAACCTGATCGGTAATTAGCTTTAACTCTTGCATCAGAATTATAATGCTGATTTCCGATGCTCACATAAGGTGTTTCTAGATAATAATTAGTCTCAATTCTTATTTCCCCATCCGCATAAAAAGCAAAACCCAATATTTCTCCTTCACAATATCCTATTTCATCATCTGAAACAGTATCAAATTCTTCTACAGCTTTAGCTAGTTCATGCAACATTATAACCACTCCATTCGAATGTTTTTTGTTAATTTAATTATATCATTCACAAAGTATAGTTGTTAGGGCGATTTGTAATTATTTTGAATTTAATTCTATTTTTTGATATACCAAAAGGTATACCTTTAGAAACTCTTTTGCTATAAGATCTATAAAACTCTAACAAAGCCAGTGATAGCAGTGAATCTAAGCTGCTATTTTCTTTTTATTAAATACGTATCAAAAGGTATTAAATATAATTTTGGCACCTCCCATAACAGCTATGTACCTTTTGAAATTTTTATGTATATTGTAACTAATAATTGAAAATAGAAGCGGGATAAAATATGATTACATTATAATTTTCGATAAGGAACAGCAGCCAACCAGGTAAAAAGATACAATTTTAAAATTTAGTGTTAAAAATGAATATATCTTTACTAATAAGCTGATTTAATTCCCAGGCAAAGGATATCACCACTTATTATAAACCCCCCGTAATTAAGACTGTTGTTATTTGTTGGAAATATAGAGATATTAAATTAAGTAACTATCAAGAAAAAAAATTAAAAGCCTACCAAGATTGAATACATGTTGATAGGCTTAAGTAGAAATTGAAGATTCTAGTATCACTCACTATCATCAGTTTGTTAATTACATTTTGATAACTTAATTTTTTATATTAAAATTGATCTAATTATTTGTTTACTCAAATTAGATAGAAGATCTGGAGTTATTTCTATAATATCCTTTAACTCAGCTGGTCTATCTATAATCGAAAAATAAGCATTAATTCCATGATCTAAAACTTTTTCTACTTCTTTACCTAAAGTTCCAGCAACACAAATTACGGGTATATCATTCTGAATTGCTCGATGAGAGACTCCGATTGGGGTTTTCCCATAGATACTCTGTCCATCAAACATTCCTTCTCCTGTAATTATCAGATCAACTCCATCCATTCTCTCTTCAAAATTGATATATTCTAAAATTATTTCTATACCTGGTTTTAATTCTGCATTTAAAAATGATGCAAGGCCAGCTCCAAGGCCACCAGCTGCCCCTGCTCCAGGAATTTTATTTGTATTTTTACCTAATTCTTGAATTGTAACCTTATTAAAATAACGCAGGTTTTGATCAAGTAATTCTACTATTTCTTTATCTGCCCCTTTTTGTGGAGCATAAACATAAGCAGCGCCATTTTCGCCAAATAGTGGGTTATCTACATCACAGGCAACCAATATTTCAATATCATCTAATCTAGAATCAACACTCTTTAAGTTTATTTTTTCAATTTGATTTAAATTTCCCCCACCAAAATCTATTTGTTTTCCTTGCTTATCCAAAATCTGAGCTCCTAAAGCTTGAACTAAACCTACTCCAGCATCATTAGTGGCACTACCTCCAATACCAATGATAATTTTTTCTACCCCGTGGTTTAGGGCTGAGACAATTAGTTCTCCTGTGCCATAAGTAGTAGTTTTAAGCGGATTTCTTTTATCCTTCGGTACCAGCGGTAGTCCAGAAGCAGCTGCCATTTCTATTATAGCAGTCTTATTATCCCCTGAAACACCATAAAAAGCATTAACTTTATTTCCCAAAGGTCCTGTCACTTCTTTTTCAATTATTTTGCCATCAGTTACATCAACCAAAGACTGAACTGTTCCTTCTCCACCATCAGCAATTGGGAGTAAATCAGTTTTAATTTTAGGGTCAACTCTATTTATCCCTATTTTTATATTTTTAGCAACTTCCATAGCTTTCAATGAACCTTTAAATGAATCAGGTGCAACTAATATTTTCATAGATTACTCCTTATTTTTCTGGTGTTCATAATATTCAACAATATATTCATATACTCGTTTGTTAACTCTAGCCTGGTTTAATTTATCACCAATACCCCTAATCCTTGAATCAATCTTCTTATACAATTTCTGGTTTTCTTTTAATTCATTTTTATTTTCAAGCAATTTTTTCTTCGATAAAATATAAGAGAGTTCTGCTTCCAGGGATGCTCTTTCGTCAGAATAAATATCTCCAATTAATTTATGATACTCATACTCTAATTCTTTTTTTAAATGATCCGTATAATCATCTTTATCGTTTAATTTTTCTTTTAATTTCTGAGATTTTTCTTTTTTTGTTTTTATATCTTTTTTTAGTGACTCCCATCTTTCTTTTTCCTTTTTAATATCATTTTCTTCTATCAGTGGTTCAGATTTATATGAATCAAAAGTAACAGCCTCCTCGGATAATAGAGAAAGGGTTTTAACATCTGTTTGATTATTAAATATATGATTTGAGCGTTCAATTTCAAGTTTGATAGTTTTAATTTTTTTAGGGTCCAAATTAATATTAAAACTGTATTCATTATTAGTGTTTATTTCTTTTTTTATACTTTCTTCCATATCTACTTCAAACACTTTATTAATATTAAAATCTGTTTTAATTTTTTCTTTGATTCTATTATTAGTGGGATTAAAAATTCTTAAGGTTATTCCTGTTCCATCTTCAGATAATTTTAAAGCCGATAAATTCGACCCGTTTTCTAATTTTATTATTTCTTTTCTATCATCTAAAATGCCATCATGTAAATCAGTTTTTTTAATTTGAAGCTCGTTATTATAGGACAAAGATTTATTATAGACATTTGCTTTTTCATGATTGCCTTTATGAAAATATAAACTAAATTGAAACTTCATTTCTCTTAAACACTGGGCATCTGGGGTATTAATTATCGGACCAGCATCCCCGACTCTGGTTAAGAGATCTCCTCTTGCTAACCAGCCAACTGATCGAAATAAAGTTAAAGCAATGGTATTATTTGAAGGGAGTATTTCATATTCGGGTAATCCTTTATTGAATAAAGCCACTCCATAATCATCATTATTTATATCAACAAAATATTTCTGAGGAAAGATGGTTATCGGTTCAGATTCTCTCGCTCCAATAATAATTCTTTTTAAATTTTCATCAATATCTTCATTAGTAAATTCTTTAGGGGTTATATTGTGTTTAGTTATATCGAACTGAGTACCCGCATAAGAATATTTTGTTTTTATCTCTGTAGGAAATAATATTCTAAGTCTGTGATCCTTAACGGTATTTTTTAAATATGTTATAAATTCAATTTTCTTCGAGTCTGCTTTTAATTCAATGTATGTTGACACTGGCATTTCTCTTTTACCTTTCAAACGAGATTTTCTGTCTTCAGTTAAACCTTTAGGGATTGTCATAATATAGTCTATTCTACATTTAGCTTTTAATGGTCCTCTTTCAATAAACTCTATTGTTGCTTCAGAGTTTTTTGAACTTATAATTTTATCATTTTCAGGATATGAATAATTATATTCATCACCGGCATCTCCACTATCTATAAATTCTCCAAGACCTCTGTAATCCCTGTTATTTAACTTATCAAAGACATTTAGAGTTCCATTTTTATTCACTGTAATTTTCAATTTATTATTCTCAATTATGTTTTCATGTACATTCACTTCACCAGCTATTTTATTTGATGAATTGTGCGATTTTTCTTTAACAGTATATAAAGTTTCATAACCTAAACCTGGAATTTTATCTAATTTTACATATATCTTATCTTTCTCTTTTTGAATTGGTAATTTTTTTCCTTCAGAATTTCTAAAACTAATATCTTCATTTATATTTTCTAAAGTAATTATGGAGTCTTTAGATTCAAAATGAGAACTGAATACTATATGGGCATCATTACTATTAGAAAATTTATTTGTTTTAATAAGACTTGTTAATTTGTTTAATTTTTCATTTTTGATTTCTCTTGATTCTTTATAAACCTCACTGAATCTTTTCTCCATATCAGTATGCACATCATCAATACTTACACCACAAATACTATCATGAGGATGATTTTTAAGCAGCTCTTTCCATAAATAATTAATTTTTTTGCTTTGATATTCGTCTCCATATAGCCATGTAAATGTTGAAAAAACTTCAGTATAATTATTTAATTCTCTTTCACATCTATCATTCATTTGTTTTAAATACATTCTGGCAGATAAAATTCCAGGAAATACTGATATATATCTTCCACTATAAAGTTCATTCTCTAGAGTTTTCAAATTTGGATTTTCAGATTTTACAGCATCTAAGTATTCGTTTGGAACACTTTGTTTTACCCTGATATCATCTAAATCTAAATTCCTTAACTCTGGCAAAATATCATCAGGTACCATTTCCTGATCATAACCATTCATTAAAAGAACATTAGAAGTAGTTGCATAGGGAGCAATCTTTCCCACTTCGTTTATAATCCGATCTTCAAACAGTTCTTCATATTCAGCTAATCTCATTGCATTACGATAACTGCTCAAAAAATATATTGAGGTAAGCTCAGAACCATCAGGACTTTTCCAATTAAATTCTGACTGAACTTCGTCTGGATCCATTTCTACCCCTCGCCATAAAAATAATCCTTCCATATTAAATTCTTTATGAATCTGAACAGTTTGAGATATTTGGCCAAAATTATCTAATAGCCAACCAGATTTCATAACATTGCCCAATTCTTTAGCCATTTTATGACCAATTAACATGTTCCTTACTATTGATTCTTCAGAAATAAGCTGCCAATCTGGCTGTAAATAATATGGTCCCAGTATTAATCTGTTTTCTTTCCCATACTTTTTTATAAGTGATTTATATTTCTCAACATCCTTATTTTGCTTTTTTAGTTCATTAAAATAATCTTCAATCATTAATGTTTGACCATCTAAAACGAATCTATAATCCTTTTCTTTCTCTAACATTTCAAATAAAGAGTCGAAAAAAGGTACTAACCATTCTGTAGTATATTTACTATTTAAAAACCATTCTCGATCCCAGTGTGTATGAGATATTATATGTGCATTTATCATAAATTATATTCCTCCTCATTTTATTATCCTTTAACAGCCCCTGCCGTTAAAGCACTCACAATAAATCTCTGTAGTACAATAAACATTATTATAGTCGGTATTGTGGCGAAAATACTGGCTGCAGCGGTCAAATGTATTGTAATAGCTTCTCCGCTGGCCTGGTAATTATATATTCCTAAAGATACGGGAAACAAGTTTAAATTATCTAATAGTATAAAAGGAATTATAAACTGAGCCCAGCTCTGTATTGCATTAAAAATTATTGCTGTACTAATTCCTGGTAATATTATAGGTATTAAAACTCTAGTTAAAAGCTGAAAATTACTGCATCCATCAATTCTAGCAGCATCATCTATACTGGCAGGAACAGAATCAATTGATCCTTTAAGAAGCCAGGTTGTAAAAGGGATTTGAATTGCAACATATACAAGTATAATCCCCAAATGTGTATCCAGTAAACCAATCATATTGAAATAATTATAAAGTGGAATTGCTATAATTAGAGGTGACATCATTTGAAAAATAAGTAATCCAAATAAAATTGGTTTTTTAAATTTGAATCTAAATCTGGAAAATGCAAAAGCTCCTGGTATTGTAACAGCTAATGTTCCGACTACTGTAAAGAATGATATTTTTATAGAGTTATAAATGAAAGTTAAAATTTTACTGTTATTAATAATCTGTGTATAGTTATCTAATTTAAAAGTTGCAGGTAATAATTTAGGTGGATAACTAAAAATCTCACTAATTTCTTTCAGTGAAATAGAAAGAGTCCATAACAAAGGAAACAAAAACAAAACGGCAATTATCAAATAACTTAAATATAATATATAATCTTTTAGTCTATCTCGAACCATTATAAATAACCCCCTTCTCTCTGTTGTTTTATTCTTCACTTATTACAAAATTATAATAAAATAAAGTAATAGATAGATTTATAAAAAACAATATGACCGCAAGGACGCTCCCTCTACCCAGTTCTAAATGTCCAAAAACAGTATTATAGATATTTAAGGAAATAACTTCGGTTGATCTTCCTGGACCTCCTCCAGTTAAAGCCATAATCATATCAAAAGTATTAAAAGTGTAAATTGTTATTAAAACCATATTTATGAAAATTACAGGTTTTAATTGAGGAATAGTAATTTTAAAAAACTTATCTAAAGTTGATGCCCCATCAATACTAGCTGCTTCATATAACTCTTCTGATATTTGTTTCAATCCACCATACAAAATTATCATAGAAAAAGCAGTCCCTCTCCAAACATTGGCTATAATCACTGAATAAAGTGCCAAATCCTGACTCGACAAAAATGAAATTTTTGTATTGAATACTAATTGAATAAAATAATTTAAAATACCATAATTAGCTTCTGACAAGAACAGATTCCATATAACACCTATTATAACACCAGGTATTACCCAGGCCATAAGTACAATCAATCTAACTACCAGTGTTCCTTTAAGATTTCTTCTTTCTCCTTCATCAATTAATGTAGCAATAATTAATCCAAAAAATAACTGTAAAAACATACTTGAAAAAACAAATATAATTGTTATCTTTAACATTTCCCAAAAATTTGGATTAGATAACACATATTGGTATGCTGAAACTCCATAGGAATAGATTTCTTTATCTAACCTAATATTTGTTAAGCTGTATCGAAATACTTCCACAATTGGAAATAGATAAAAAAGTATTAGCATTAATAATAAAGGAGTTATGTATTTATAAAAATTTCTTTCTTTCATTATATTACACCCCAAATCTTATAATAGCCCTGAAAAAATCAGGGCTATTATGTTATTTAATAAAGTTTCTAATTCATTTCCTCATATTCTGCCATAACATTATTCCACATAGAATCAACAGCTTCTTCTGGAGTTTTATTCCCATCAATTACATCAGCAAGAGCAACCTGGAATTCAGTTGAGAGGTTAGTATATATAGGATAACCAGGTCTTACATGTCCATTTTCCATTATAGCTTGAATTTTGTCCATCCAAGGGTTATCGGAATAATAAGTATATTCATTGTAAATACTATTTCTGGTAGGTAAGTATCCCCCAACTTTTGTCCATTCCTTCATTCCCTCTTTTCCAAAATACATTTCATCAAGGAATCTCATGGCAGCTGCCTTTTTCTCAGGATCTTCTGTGGTTATACCCCATGTCCATCCACCAACAGCTGTTGCTTCTAAATCACTATTGATATGAGGTATTGGCGCAATATCCCATTTCTTATTGAATTCTTCTCGCCCCATATTTTCTGCTAACTGGTTTATTTGCCAGTTTCCACCTATAAACATTGCAACATTATTACCAATTACATCACCATTAATGTCAGCTTCTAAAGTAATATTAGTTACCCTTCTAGGTGTAACCCCTGAATCAACTAGTCTCTTAATGTATTCAAATACATTAATCATATAGTCTCTGTTATCACCTTCGTTGAAAACAGGTTTTCCATTTTCATTTATTAACTTGCCTCCTTGAGCCCAAAAATAAGGTAAGTTGGAAATTGTTGTTGCTTCACCTCTTCCAGCTGAAAATAGAAAGCCTTCCATGTTGTTATTAGCAGTCACTTCTTTAGCTACTTCAATTAATTCATCCCAATTACTCGGTGGGGTATCAATTAAATCTTTTCTGTAATATAACATTCTAGCATCAGTAGTAAACCATAATGCTTTAACATTACCATCTTTGTCTAACATACCTTCTTTAGCAAAAGGAACAAGATCATCAATTTCTTCTTCAGTTAAAAATTCATTCAATGGTTCTAACTTATCTTTAAAGATAGGTAAATAAAATGAATCGATTTGAGCAACATCTGGAATGTTACCAGCTGATTCTTGCTGTAGCAATTTTAACATTTGTCCAGAAATATCTCCAGTTAAAACTTGAGGATTAATTCTGACATTTGGGTTTCTCTTAGCAAAACGCAGAGCAGAATCCTTCAATACATTTTCTCTATCTTCATAAGGATTTGATAAAGAATAGTACGGTAAAGCAGCCCAACTCAACTCAATCTCAGCTTCACTATCACCAATTTGTTCTGATGTAACTAGATTTTCCTGAGCATATACTCCAATAGAGAACATTAACATTAAAGATAAAGTTATGATTATTATTTTACGCATTTTAAATCCCCCTAATTTTTTAAGAATCTTTGTTTAGAAAATTACCAAAAATGAGAATATAATTACTTCAGTTAATTAATCTATCACCCCCAATATCAATAATTTATTATATAAATTTGCGGTATCGTTCCCGCAAATAAATTAACTTGTACTTCTCTCTACTAAATCTGCCTCCAATAAAATAGTTTCATTTTTCTGGTTTCCATTAATTTTGCTTATTAATAATTCTGCAGCTTTATACCCCATCTGATATTTCGGAACCTTTACAGTAGTTAGAGGTTTTTGAAGATATTTCAAAATATCATCATCATTAAATCCTACTAGTGCAACTTCATCTGGTATTTTTATATTTTTTTCTCGTAAAGCTCTCATTGCACCAATTGCTATACTATCATTAACAGCTAAAATGGCCGAAAATTGTATATCTTCCTTTAAAAATGATTTCATTGCTTCATAACCGCTTTTTCTTTGATTAAAAACATATTTTTCAGCTTTAATCAATTTCGAAAACTCTAAATTGTTTTTTGAAATTGCATTTTTATATCCTTGATAACGTTCTTTTATAGACATACAGGGATATTCAGGTCCACTCATAAACACAATTTTTTTATGCCCTTTTTCTATCAAGTAATTTGTTGCTTTATAAGCTCCATCAGTATTATTTACCTTAATAATATCTGTTTTTATCTCAGGTAAATATTTATCAATAAAAACAAATGGAATATTATCTTTCTGCAAGTGTTTATAATAATCTATATTAACTCCAATAGTTGGAGCAATAATCATACCATCAACTTTTCTCTCTTCTAATAATTGAATTATTTTTTCTTCTTTTTCTGTATCACTATCAGAACTGCCTATTAAAACTCCATAATCCTCATTTACACAGTAGTCTTCTATCCCATTAAATATTTCAGCATAAAAATGACTTGTAGTAAAACCAGGAAAAATGACTCCAATTACCATTGATTTGTTCGATCTCAAACTTGTTGCAAGCTTATTATGACGGTAATTCATATTTTTAGCGACTTCTAAAATTCTTTTTTTAGTTTTTTCATCTATTCTAGGTTTATTGTTTAAAGCTCTAGAAACTGTTGATTTGGAAACTCCAGCTTCTTTTGCTATATCTTTTATTGTTACAGCCATTTTTATCACTCCAATTTGCGGTAACGTTCCCTCAAGACTCTATTAACTTATTTCTATACTCATAAAAAAACTCCTTCTTTATTTTGAAAAAAAATAAAAAATATTGTTTTTCAAGTGAATATAACACGAATTTCTTGCCAAATGTGATTGAAGGTGATAAACTAAAAATAGGTTGTGAATATAACACTATTTTATACAAAATAGAGTGAAAAAGGGGTGAAACTTTAAAAATGCCAAAAAGAGGAAGAAGAATACCTGAAGTGCTGAGCGAGGAAGAACAGAAAAAATTATTGGAAGTTTTCAATGAAAGATATCCAACTGCATTGAGAAACAAAACTATGATCAGGTTAATGCTGAAAGCTGGATTAAGATTAGCAGAAACTTTAAATCTAAAATGGAGTGATATTAATTTCCCTGCTGCTAAATTATCAGTTGTCGAGGGTAAAGGAAGAAAAGATAGAAATCTCTGGCTGGGAGAAAGAACTTTGAACCAATTAGGTAAGTGGAGAGAGAGGCAGCATGAAGTTTTAACTAAAAAAAAGTTAAGGAATGAAAGTAATCTAGTTTTTACATCTTTAACAGGAAATCAACTAAATGAAGCTAATGTAAGAAATATGGTTTATAAGTATGCAGAAAAAGCAGGTATCCAGGAAGAGGTTGAAAAAAAATATCGGGATGAGGAAGGAAATGAGTTAGAAGAGACATATCTACAGAAAAAAGTGACTCCGCATGTATTAAGACATACCTTTGCAACTGAACTATATAGAATGACTAATGATTTAAGGAAGGTCCAAAAAACTCTAGGCCACAGCAGCATTCAAACTACTATGATTTATACTCACTTAGTGGATGAAGAGCTGGAGAATGACATGAAGAAGCTGGATGAAAAGTATTAATTATAGAAAGGACATTAAAAATGAGCGAAATCAAAATTGGTAGTAAAAGTTTTAAAGAATGGCAAGAAAAATGGATTTCTATTGGTCAATATAAAAATGTAAACTTATCTAAATACAATAAAAATATAGGAATATATAAGATTATTGTAGATGGAGAAGTCGTTTATATCGGGAGAGCTGTAGAATATGATAACGGTGGATTTAGAAAAAGATTAAGTGATTATACAAGAAAGTCGGTAAGTAGCAGAGAATATAGTTCAGGTGGAAAAATAAACAAAAATATAAAAAATGCAGATATTGAAATTATAATAGTTGGTAATGACTTAAGTGCAGTTGAAACAACAAAAAGATTAGAACATTTAATGATTGCAATTCATTGGCCAAAATGGAACAGAGGTTAATTTTATAGTCATAAATTTATTTAGTCAGATCAGGATCAAAAAAGTTTGTGTCATAACTTGGAGGCAGTATGTATATCTTTGTTTTAGACGAAGTCTTAAGAGTGAAAAGCCTGGCTTTTACTTTATCGTCTAGATTGTTGTAAGCAATCAGTAAAATATCAGTATTTTCTAGTCTATCTATTGTAGGCTCCAACCACTTAAAACCAAAATAAGTATTTACTTCATCAGAAAGTTTCTGTTCTAAGCTTTCATCATGTTTATTTGCAATAACTGTCTTTAAGTTATAATTATCGGGCTTAGACTGAATTTTAGCTATTAATTCTTTAACTTCCTGAGTTCCGCCAACAACAGCTATGGTTTTGGCTGCAGCAGACTTCTTTTCCAGTCTGAAGATGATTAACCGGGATGAGATAGCAAAGAATGTTGTTAGAAGATAAAACAAAAGAAGAAGCTGCCAGCTATAATTATATGAAGATATAATTAGATTAAAATAACTAACTAAGAAGAAAATCAGCAGAGCGATAGCTGTTCTAGAAAACAAGTCCTTTCTTTCTGGTATCTCTACCTCCTATAATTTAAAAATACTCATAATAGCAGCTATCAGTACTGAGGATAGAATAATTAATTCATTAAAGCTTTTAAAATACTCTTTTAAAGTAAAGTCATAAATGAATAAAGAAGCCAAAAACAGGGGAAGATTAACACTGAAAAGATCAGAAACTAATTTTAATCCTAAATAAAATATCTTTTTATAATCTTCGTTCATGTCAATACCCCATTTAAGTTTTATAGTTCCTTATGACACTTCTCACATAACTGTCCTACCCCAGTAACATAATGCTCTCTGCGATCCACTTTTTCATTTACTTTAACATTCGTCTTCTTACCGCATAGAACACACTTCTCATATTCACCTGACGTCGATTTGATGTCACTTGCCGGCTTGATATCATAAATTTTTATTCCGAGATCAGATAACACTTTCTTAACTAAGTCATAACTGATCCCACTATTTTTAGCATACTCTTTTAACTGATCTCTGGTTAAATATCCTTGCTGCTGAAATTTATCTTTTAAATAGGCCATTATCTTCACCCTTTACTTTGAATAATACTCAACTGTCTGTTCTAACCCTGCTCTTAAATCATAATCAGGAGTCCAGTCTAAAAGTTCTTTGGCTTTATCATTAGCCAGGGAAGAATGCAGGATATCCCCTTTGCGAGCATCTTCATAAACAGCTTCTAAATTATATGGCAGAACTTCATTTAGATAATCTACCAGATCATTAACACTATCTCTGCTTTCAGTGCTAATATTGACTAAAATATTATCACCTTTTTCTAAAGCAAGAAGATTTGCTTTTATTATATCATAAACATGGATAAAATCTCTAGTTTGCTGACCATCACCAAAAATAACTGGTCTTTCTTCAGCCAACATTTTATCTACAAAAATAGAAACAACTCCACCTTCACCTTTGGGGTCTTGCCGAGGACCATAAACATTAGAATAACGGAAGATAGTATATTTGAGGTTGTAAAGTTCACTGTACATTTTTATGTAATGTTCTGGAGTATGTTTTGTTATTCCATATGGTGACATTGCTTTAATTGGATGTTCTTCATCTACTGGCAAATAATCAGGTTCTCCATAAACAGCAGCAGAGGAAGCATAAATAATTTTCTCCACTTCATAGTCCTTAGCCATCTCTAAAACATTGATTGTTCCTAAAATATTATTTTGAGCATCGAAGAGAGGATCGTTAATTGAGTGCTGGACATCTATTTGAGCTGCATGGTGAATAACATGGGTAATATTATTTTCCTCAAAAACTTTCTCCAATTTCTGATCTCTAATATCAAGCTGATAAAATTCAGCCTCTTTATTTAAATTTTCTTTTTTGCCGGTGCTTAAATTGTCAACCACTATTGCTTTATGTCCTTCTTTTATTAATCCATCTACTATATTGGAACCAATAAACCCTGATCCACCTGTTACTAGTACTTCCATTAAAGTTCAACTCCTTATATCTCTTTAATAAAATACCCGCTGCTGCAAAGTAATAGCACCGGGGAATTGATAGTCTATTTTTTTTAATTAGCCTTATGTCCCATGAAAATAACCTTTAGAGTTTCCAGTAATATCTTTAAGTCAAAGACAAACGAACGCTTATTAGCATATAATAGATCCATTCTTAGCTTATCTTCGGCATCAGTATCATAGAAACCATATACCTGGGCTAATCCTGTAATACCAGTTTTAATAAAGTGACGGTATTTATAATGAGGTATTTCTTTCTCAAACTGACCTACAAAATGAGGCCTTTCAGGTCTGGGTCCCACTATACTCATATCACCTTTTAAAACATTAATAAGCTGTGGAATTTCATCTATTCTGGTCTTTCTTAATATTTTACCGATTTTAGTTACTCTGCTATCATTTTTCTTTGCCAGTACAGGACCTGTATTTTCTTCTGCGTTATTAACCATTGTCCTGAATTTATATACATCAAACTCTTCTCCCATGCGGCTTACCCGCTCCTGAGTGAAGAATAAAGGGCCTCTGCTTTCTAGTTTTATAGCAATAGCAGCCGGTAGAGTTAAGGGGAGACTCAAAAGCAGACCAATTGAAGCCAGTAGTATATCTGTTAATCTTTTAAAGAAAAAGCCAATAGAATTATGAGGTGGTACAATCTCAAAAACAGGCATTTCTCCAATCTGTTCCAGTCTGGAACCAGAAAGCATAATCTCATAGAATTCAGGCACCAGTGAAACTTCCCAGTCCTTCTCTAAAGCTGCATAAAAGGCACCCTTTTTTTCTTCTTCATTTAAGTTTGAAGCGACAAATACTATATCTGCATCCATTCCCATTAACTTTTCTTCTAAGTTATTAAAATCAGTATATAAATTAAATTCTACATGATCGAGATCTTTAAGATAATCAGGATTATCAATTATTACATCTTTTATGTTATAGCTTTTATGCATGGTACTAACTATATTTTTAATTAGTTTGGCTGTGTTTTCTCCCCGGCCAACAATAATTATTTCTTCTTTCTTAGATATAAGGCGCTCCAGGGCTATTGTTAAATATCGCCAGGCAACCATTGTCACAAAAAGTGTAGGAAACGAAATCAAATAAACCGAGCGCGGAAAGGCCAAAGAATGGGTTAGATATGTTACTGTCCCTGTAAAAAGAACTATAATAAAGGTTGCTGGAATAAAGGTATAAAAAACCTCATCTATCCTTCTTTTAAGTTGATTGCTGTAAAGGTTGTACATTTGGAATAGGAGAACAGAGAAAATTGAGACATACGGTATTATATTTAAAAAAGCAGTATAGTTTTGAGATGGTATTCTTCCTGTAAAACGAAGCTTAAATGCCAGAAGAAAAGCTAGATTAACGAAGATGACATCTCCTATAATACGAATTGTGTTTATAAGTAACTCTTTGACTTTCATAGTGTTCCTCCTATTTTTAATGCACTAAAAACAATCAGTTATAAATTAGAGCTCCATAGTTTTTAAAATTTTAGAATTCACTTTTCTTACATCAAATTTTTCCTTACACATTTGATAACTTTTTTCGCCCATCATTTTAGCTTCTCTAGTATGCTCAAGCATCCATATCATTTTTTCAGCTAAAATCTTATAGTCTTTAACAGGAACTAAAAAACCGTTTTCTCCATCTATGACAGTTTCTCTACAACCAGGAGCATCAGTTGTAATTATTGGTCTGCCAACTGCCATTGCTTCTAAAACACTTTTGGGAGTACCCTCATGATATGAAGGGAGAACAAATGCAAAGGCATCTTCTAAAAAAGGTCTTACATCATCTGTTGGACCTAAATAATCTATAATATTCTCTTTTTCAAATTTATATATTGTTTCTTTCTTTATTGCAGTAGGATTAGAATCAAAATAACCTACAAGTTGAACTTCAGTATCAGGATAAATTTCTTTTACAATTTCAGCAGCTTTTATATACTCCATAATACCCTTATCTTTAATTATTCTAGCTATTAGTAAAAAGGTTTTATTATTTTTTATTTTTTTCTTTTCATAATGATCTAGATTAACTCCTGACCCATTAACCATAGTAACCTTATTCTTATTTAACAAATTATCATTAATGAGTAAATTCAAATCATCATTGTTTTGAACAAATATTTTTTTAGCTGCTTTAAAACTTATTTTATATTGTAATTTTAATATTTTTTGTATAAGTGAAGGATTCTCATTTCTAATTACTGAACCCAAGCCTCCCATAAAAACATATATATCTTTTATAAGAGCTATTCTAGCTGCCAAAGTTCCATATATATTTGTTTTTGCCTGATACGTAAATATTTTATCCGGTTTAATCTCTTTTATTAACTTAACTAGATAAAATAAAGCCATAAGGTCCTTAAAAGGATTGGTTCCTGTTTTATTTAAAAATTTAATTTCTTTATATCTTATATTTATTTTTTTAAATTCTTCTTTTACATCATCTATCTTTTCAGGGGCTGCAACAACAATTTGATGTCCCTTTTTTTGCATCTCATTTATCATATTCTTTCTATAAAAGAATATTGATTTTGCATGACTGGATAAAATCAAAATTTTCATATAATTATCACACTTTCAAATTAAATACTTTTTGTAAGATATTATACTATAAATTATCTTTATACCATTCAATAGCTTCTTCAAAACCCGATTTAAAGTCCCAATCAGGATCATAATCTAATAAATCTTTTGCTTTCGAAATATCAGCCAGGCTGTGCTTTATATCTCCAGGTCTCTCCGAAGCATAGATTGGTTCTCTATCTAGATCAAGTTTTTCACACATTAGATCATAAACTATATTAATCGTAAATCTTTCTCCATAGGCAATGTTAAAAGCTTCCCCTGCTGCTTTACTGTCTGAGAGACAGGCCTTAAGATTGGCTTCTATTACATTTTCAATATAAGTAAAATCTCTTGACTGCTCACCATCACCATAGATTTCTACCTGTTTACCATCTTTTAAGATTTTTATAAATTTAGGTATAACAGCTGCATATTCAGAAAATGGATCCTGTCTTCTACCAAAAACATTAAAGTATCTTAGCCCTATACAATCTAAATTATAAGCTTCTGTATAAAGTTTAGCATATTTTTCTTTAACAGATTTGGTTAGAGCATAAGGAGATAAGACCTGACCTTCATTCCCTTCTTTTTTTGGCAATTCTTTTGAATCACCATAAACAGAAGATGAAGAAGCATAAACAAATTTCTTTACTCCATTAGCTCTAGCAGCTTCCATCATATTAGAAGTACCCTTAATATTATTATCTTCATAAATCAAAGGCTCCCTCATTGAACGAGGCACAGAACCTAATGCAGCCTGATGAAGTATGTAATCAACACCTTCTGCTGCTTTCGAGCAGGTATTATAGTCTCTAACATCTCCCTTAATGAATTTAAAGTTATCATTATCCATAAATTCTTCTATATTTTCTTGTCTACCGTTGGAAAAATTATCTATCCCTTTTACTTTATATCCCATTTCAAGTACAGCCTCCACTAAATTTGAACCAATAAATCCAGCTGCCCCTGTGATTAAGAAAACTGAGTCATCTGCAAATTCTAAGTTCTTGTAGCCCATCAATTATAGCCTCCAGTAAATATAGTTTTCAGCTTTTGCTTTTTCTTTATTAAAGATCCCTTTAACATCCATTAGTACATAACCATCATTATCGGTTTCTCCATCCTGATAATATAGTTTTTTTAGATCTTCTAAGTTATAATTATCAAATTCATCATGGGCTACAGCAAAAATAACAGCATCAACATCATTAATATTTTCTGCTGCTGTAGTTTCTAAGTTATATACTGCCTCTAATTCTTCTAAATCAGCTACAGGATCAACTACTTCTACTTCAACACCATATTCTTCTAATTCATTAATTACATCTACTACTTTAGTGTTTCTAACATCAGGACAGTTTTCTTTAAAGGTTATACCGAAGATGGCTACTTTAGAACCTTTAATCTGTTTATTCGCATTAATCATCTTTTTGACTGTCTGCTCTGCTGTATATTTACCCATATTATCATTAATTTTACGACCAGATAATATAATTTGAGAATGATAACCTATTTGTTCTGCTTTATAGGTTAAATAATAGGGATCTACTCCTATACAGTGGCCTCCTACTAAACCGGGATAGAAGTTTAAGAAGTTCCATTTTGTTCCTGCTGCTTCTAAGACTGATTTTGTATCTATACCCATTTTATCAAAAATAACTGATAACTCATTCATAAACGCTATATTAATATCACGCTGTGAGTTCTCTATTACTTTAGCAGCTTCAGCTACTTTTATACTTTCTGCTTTATGAACACCTGCATCGATTACCATTTCATAAACTGCAGCTATTTCATCTAAAGATTCCTGATCCATTCCAGAAACCACTTTTACTATTGTATTTAATCTATGTACTTTGTCTCCAGGATTAATTCTTTCTGGTGAATAGCCTACTTTAAAATCTTTCCCACATTTCAAACCCGATTCTTCTTCTAAAATAGGGATGCAGATTTCTTCTGTTACTCCTGGATAGACTGTTGATTCATATACTACAATTGAACCTTCAGTTAAATTTCTACCAACTATTCTACTGGCCGATTTAACTATTGAAAGATCTGGGTTTTTATCTATTGTGATTGGTGTTGGTACTGCCACTATATGAAATTTAGCTTCTTTTAACTCACTTTCATCTGCAGTAAAAAGAGCAGTAGATTCTTTTACTGCTTGATCTCCTGCTTCTTTGGTTACATCTATACCCTGTTTATATTTTTCTACCTTTTTCTCATTTATATCATAAGCAATAACGTCTACTTTTTCTGCAAAAGCTACTGCAATAGGTAAACCAACATAACCAAGACCCACTATAGAAATTTTTTCATCTTTCTTTTCTATTGATTTTGATAATTTCATGATATTACCACTATCCTTGCTTTTAAGTTTAATTTAATATTTTTGAATACTCAACTTTTCGTAAACTTTAATTAGACTATTTGTCATTTTTCTTATACTGTAATCTTTAGCTCTATTATAACATTTATTAGAAATCTCCTTATAAAAGTCTTGATCACTAATGAGTTTATTTATTAAAAAACTTAATTCTTTTTCATTTCCTTGTTCAAACAATAATCCAAAACCGTTAACAATTTCTTTTAAACCGTTCACATCACTAGCAATAACAGGTTTCCCAGCTGCCATTCCTTCTACTGCAACCAATCCAAACCCTTCCCAATTTGAAGATAATACAATAATATCAGAAGTTTTCATAATTCTTTCAACATCTTTTCTAAATCCTAAAAAATGAACTCTATCATTTATTTTTAAATTTTGAACTAGATTTTCGCAATCACTCTTCAAATTTCCTTCCCCAATCAGAATTAAATGAAATTTATTTGGTAGGTTTTTAATTGCTCGTATTAAAGTTTTTTGATCTTTATGTTCAGAAAATCGTCCAACCATTGTAATTAAAATATTTCCAGAACTATACGGGTTTAATAAATCATCTTTTTTATATGGTTCTGCATTTTTAAATTTTTCAGTATTAATACCATTATTAATAATTTCAAATTTATTATCATCTTTATTTGTATCCAACCATTTTTTTAAGTTAAGTTGTGTATCTTTACTAATAGAAATAATTTTATCAATTTGATTGTAAATAAGCTTATCAAAAATCTTAAAAAATTTGTATTTTCTTCTTCGATTATATGTGCTATGTTCAGTCATAACTAAGGGAATCTTGTTTCTAAAATTTAACATATTAGCAATAGTTACCCAATAAAAAGTTGGGAATAAATGTACATGTATCAAATCATAATCATTCTTCTTAAGAAGTTGTCTGATCCTAAAAATATTTATTGGGTTATATATATTAGTCTCTAAGTTATAAATATTTATACCAACACTTTTTAATTTTTCATCAAAAACATTATTTTTTTTTGTTAAAATTAATAATTCGATCTTTATATCATTATATTGATTCATAACAGGCAAGGTATCTTCAATTAGCTTTTCTGCTCCCCCTGAACCAAGATTATTAATAACATGTAATATTTTCATTTTAGTTTCCCCTTATGGTAAAATAAAAAAGATAAAAACGCAATGGTTTTGTTTTGATTCTGAGCTAGCCCCTCTAATCTTATACAACCTTTAATATGATTTATTTAACAGATTCTCAATAAATTTAATTCCTGAAACTGAGTTGTTCAGAATGTTTTTATGATAAACTGCTGGTGGTATTTTACCAACAGATGAATGCGGTCTTCTGTTATTGTATTTATCAATAAATTCAGCAATAGAATTCCTGCAGTGGTTTATACTACGATAATGTTTTCTATAGACTTCACATCTTTTTAGTGTACCGTGAAAACTCTCAATATAACCGTTTTCTTCAGGTGTATTTACCATTGTTCTTTCATGAGATATATCAAGTTCTCTAATCCTGGTCTGAAACTCTCGACTTCTAAATTGGACACCATTATCAGTTCTTAAAACTATATCATCTATATTTCGATTTTCTACTGCTTCATTAAGTGCTTTAAGAGCTTCTTTTGTACGGCATCTTAGGACTTCGTGGTGACCTACAATCTCTCTGGTAAACACATCAATAATATCAAACATATATACCCACTAACCACTGTTATCTATGTGCATCTGGACCATATCCATCTCCCAGAGCTGCTCAGGTCCAGTTAGTTCATGTTTTTGTCTTAATTGATATTCTTTAGGTTTTGGAACTATTTTATCCTGCAGGAGGTCTAAGACCTTCATAATGCGATAAATCCGTTTATGATTAACCTTTAGATTTTCTGTATAGTTTAAATAATCAGTTACCATTCTGTAGCCTAAATGAGGAGACTCATCACAGTAATCTTTAACCAGTTGGATAACATCTTCTTCTGGTACCAGATTACCGTCTTTATCATAGGCTGGATGACCAGAATAAAGTTGATCTTCAATGTTAGTATTTTCGTTTTGATCCTTGTTTTGACGGTAGTAATAGGTGCTTTTGGCTATATTAAAAGTTCGGCATAGTTCTGCCACAGTATAATCTGACTTAAGTTGATTAATTATCCTGATTTTATCAGCAGTATTTAATTCTGCCAGGGCTTTTTTTAAGGATTTCCATCTGCACTTTCTGTTGACCGATTATTTTTTCCATCTCTTTGATTTGTTCATCTTTTTCTTTAAGCTTGGCTTCCTGCTCAGTAACAGAATTACAATGACTTTTTGTGTTTACAATTAAGTTTCTCATGTTATTTTTTAACTTCTACAGAATTCCAAGCATCAATATACTGTTGTGCAACTTTCACATGGTGATGGAAGTCTTCTACAAAAAGTCTAGATTTTTTAGCTATTTCTATAACATCTTTTTTGTTTAGAACTAATTTTTCTAACTTGTTATAAATATCTTCTACTGAAGGTTTAATATTTATTATAGGGATATCTGATCTTCTAAATTCTTTTTGACACTCTGGTTCATTTCCACTAAGTACAACTTTGCCCATCGCCATTGAATACACGGCATTCATTCCATACTCATATGATAGAGCCTGATCAACCACAACATTTGTTTTTTCTAAGATCTTGAGATACTGTTTTAAAGGCATCTTTCCATCAATTAAGATTTCAACATCATTAGGATAATTTCTTTTTAATCTTTCCATTGCTTCACGAATATATTTTGTTCCTTTATAATCTTCTCTATTTAACCCATGAAAAACTTTAAGCTTACCATTTTCAATAATTGGTGGAGTAAATTTAATATCATTTACATTCATAGGAAACGGAATAGTAGGCATTATCTTTTTATGATTTCTATATGCTTCAGCATAAGTGTATAACGATGGAATTATGCCATCAACAAGATTTGCAACTTTCAGATTGTTAGTTACATACCATTTCTTATTGACAAGTTTATCTATTCCCATATTTGAATTTTTTGACTCATCCCACGGATTATATCTCAGTTTATCTTTACTTTTATAAACAAAGTAATCTTCTCCACATGAATTTAAAAACATTTTTCCTGAATGTTCTTTGATTTTTTTTAAAATATAGTAATTATATCCTATTTGAGCCATTCCAAACATATTATGATAAATAATTTGAACAACATCATAATTATAATAGTTTGATATTCTATTCAAAGGAAATATTATTTTATCTAACATTTTTAATAAGACATTATCAAAATTCTTAAGAGGAAAGTCTGAATTCACAGTTTCTTTAAAACCATCACCTGTTGAAACAAGAGAAACTTCATGTCCTAATTCTATCAATCCTTCTTTTAAATTTTTAGAAAGGCCACTATAATCACCTAATAATAAAATCTTCACTAATTTCACCTCCTACTAGAAATAATTTGTACTTCATCAAATCATGAGTAGAGCAAAATAATCATCTTATTCTTATTTTCTCAGCTTCAATCTCCTTAATAACTAAATACTTATATTAATTTATACATATATAACAACCCAAATATTTTATATTTTAATTTTTTTGATTTAATCAATCTAGTTACTATATTTCTTTCTTTAATCTTGTTTTTCAGCTTATTTATTTGTTCTTTATCATCTAAATATTTTATTTTCCTGATTAAAGATATATACATATATAGTTCGGAATTAAGGAGTACCTGAGAATTATATTTCTCATTGAAATTATTTAATCTTTCCGCAATTAGTAAACAATCATCTAATTTTTTGAAATTAACACTACTCATTATAGACCCTTCTCGTTGCCTATACATTATTATTATTTCGTCAATATATTTAACTCTATTTGCTAAGTAAAATGCCCTGGGAGTAAATTCCATATCTTCATATGTAATCCCTTCATAAAACTGTAGATTGTTTTTTTCTAAAAAATCTCTATTATATAGTTTATTCCAAGCTACAGACATAATAGATTTAGTTTTAAATCCTAGATCATATAACTGTCTACCATTCATAACTTTATTTTTAATATTTTTAGTTCTCTGAATTCTATAATTCTTGCTCTTATCTTTATAATCATATTCAAAATCTGCTATCACAAAATCTAACGATTCCTTTTCTACTTCATCATATAACATTGATAGCACATTATTGTTTTTTAGATAATCGTCGCTATCTATAAACATAATATATTTGCCCTTGGCATTTTTATATCCCATATTTCTAGCACCGCTCAAACCTTTGTTTTTTTGATCAATAAGTACAATTTTATTATTTATTTTTTTATATTTTTTTAATATTTCTAAGCTATTATCTGTTGAACCATCATTAACACATAAGATTTCATACTTACCTTTGAAATCTTGACTCAATAAAGAATTTAGACATTTTTTTATATAATCCTCTACATTATATACTGGTACAATTATACTTATATCCATGTTTAAGCCCCCATAGTGAATGTCAAATAGTTTATTTTGAAAATATTGATTTATAATCTAACATTAATTCTTGTGGATTTAAAAATAAAGATTGAGTAAAAAAAACCAGGGCTACTATTAAAGCAATATTAAAAAAAATAAAACGCAGCTCTTTTTTTTCTATACTCTGAATCATTTTAGGAATTGCAGAAATGCCGAATATAAAAAAATATATTCCGATTCTGTCAAACATAAAACTTGAGATAGCCAACACATTAATAATTATACCTATTAAATAATAGTTTACATCTAAGTTGTTTTTATCTTCATTTGTGAAATAGTATAAAATGAATATAAAAATTACATTCAACAAAACTCCAAATGATAAAATATTTATATTTTCATTAAAAATATAACTATGATTATAATACTTTGAAAACATAGGAACTCTATATGCAATAAAGTTTAATATCGTCTGTGATAATTTTGTGTACACCAATATATAAGAAAATATTATCAATATGAAAAACTTGTATTTTGAAATCCTTATATCCTTAGTAAAGTATAAAGGTAATAATAGTAAAATTGATGAGTGAAATCCCGCACCAATAATTATACAAATTAAATATTTTATAAACTTTCTCTCTTCTATAAACTTACTAGCATAGAAAAAGATTGATACTGAAACAGATTGTCTAATTAGATTCATAAAAACCAAAGCCATATTCGAGGAATATATAAATATGGATAAAATTAAATAATTTCTTTCTATTTTTCTTTTCTTTAGACCACAATACAAAAACATGTTAGAAAAAAGTATCATTATAAAGGTTAAATAATGAAACTTATCAAATTGAATTTTAATAAAATACATTAAAAAAGAGTAGATAGGTTCATACACAAATTCATTATATCTAAGATTAAAAACAGCTTTATAACTAAAATAGTCCTTCCCAACTCCATATCTTAATCCAATCATAATAGTTATAAAAATCAAGATAGTTATCCCAAGTATTTCACTCAAAAGTTTTGATTTGTTTGTAACTATTAATATCACAAAAGCATATAAAAATAAACCTAATAATACATAGTACATTTTATTCTCTCCAATTTTATATTTTAAGTCTTTATTAGGTAAATATTAAGTTTTGGATTGTAAACCCTTTTTACAAAAATTTTTTATCGGACATTAAATATCTATATCGGTCCAACCCCCTAAATATGGAGAATATGTTTGTTAAGCTCGCTCATTCTTAGTTTCTCATTTTTTTATTTAGGCTAGTACTGGTTCAGCAACTATTTTTTCTGCTTTAGCCAGTTCA
>Ga0079296_100008_pt1 | contig 30309 bp, 30 predicted proteins | sample Wag4Se2015_1_7_FD_75104 | JGI IMG/M metagenome (GOLD analysis project Ga0079296, IMG submission 75104) | Deep subsurface shale carbon reservoir microbial communities from Ohio, USA - Utica-2 Time Series 2015_1_7 | ecosystem: Environmental > Aquatic > Deep subsurface > Shale gas/oil reservoir >...
ATTATATTCTCCTCTTTTATTGATCATGTAAGGCTTTATTCTATTAGAAAGAATTCTAACTGATTCATTAACTACAAAAGAAGCCGAAATTCCTGCTAGAGGGGCTAAGTTCCCTAAATTTCGTTTCTTTCTTGATAACTTTTTAAGATTTTTAAAATTGAAATTATTTAGTTCTTCTAATGTTAATTTCATGCATTCATAACATGCACTTTCAAAAGGCAGAATTGTTGGTCCGATTAAACTTAAATGAAGATTATAACCTCCTGCAATAATATAGGGTGTTTTTGTCTTCATACATGCTTTATGTACTATTTCAGAAGTTATATCAACATTTGGATAATCAGCACAGTTGATCACTAAAATATTATCGTTGTCTATATTTTCCAAAATTAACTTTAACTGATCATCTTCCTCTAAAAAATCATAAATTTTTTCTATATTAGCGCTTGAATTAAATTTCTTGATATCAGCACTAATTGCATCTATTTTTTTCTCACCAAGATTATCTTCAAAAAATAATGATCTATTTAAATTTGAAATTTTTGCAATATCATTATCTAATAAAGTCAAATTAGTAATTCCATTTTGAGCTAATAATCTAGATATCCAACTCCCTAGCGCTCCAAGTCCTATAATAACAACATGCGAATTGCAAATTTCTTCAAAAGCCTCCAAAACTTCCTCGGTAGAAATATAGTCTCCCAAAAAATTAATTATCCTGCGATAATCATTTTTTTGTATTTTATAAGCAGTATCTATTTCTTCAATAATACAGTTATCAATTAAATAATTAATGAAATAAGATAATTTCTTGCTGTCAATATTATATTTTTTTTGTAAATATTTAAGACTTTTAGTTCCATCAATATTTTTGACAAAACTAACTAAATTGTCTTCTAATTTCAATGAAATATTCTGTCTGGTATTAGATATAAAAAAATCATATCTATTATTTTTTATATCTATTGGAATAAAACTTACAGAAGGACGCAGCCGATAAATAAATTCTTTCATTTTTATAAATCACCACACACTGAACAGTTTTTATCTTTCTTAACAAAAAACTTGTCTAAATAATAATCATCAAAAAGAAGTTCCCCACGACCATTTTCAACTTCCTGCTTAGAATCCATAAAATACTTTAAAATTTTCATACTAGCAGCTGAAGCAGAAAAAGCTGTTAATGAAGGTAGACCACCAAAAGAACTTCTTCTGTCTTTTACAGGATGTGAAAAAGGCTTCCAATCTTTTAATGCTTCAGTAAAATAGTTATTATAACAATCTGAGCATGGAGATTTTCCTGGAATAATAAGTTCGCCTATACATCCTAAATGTGCATCAAAACCTCCTGCAACCAATAACGGTTTATTTTTATCAACACAATATCTTGATAACTTTAAACTGCTATATCCGATATAAGGTTCATCAGCTGTATTAATTATAAAATCTGAATTACTTAAAATATCATTTACATTATCCTCTTTACTTAAATAATTTTCAAGACAATCAACTTTAATTTTAGAATTTAATCTCAAAAGTTCATCTTTAACTAACTCAACTTTTTTTTCACCAATATAGTTTCTGTTAAAAAAAGCATGCCTTGCTGCATCTGATTTTTCTACTACATCTCCATCTATTATCAAAAAATTCATAAACCCCATCATTACTAACTCTCTAATTATCCAACTACCTACACTTCCAATTCCTAGTACAGCTATTTGTGAATCATATATCTTTGATTGAACCTTTTCTACAAGATTAGTATCAAAAGTTACATCAAGTAAAAAATTAAACTGTTTTTCTAAACGATTTTTATAATTAGTTGGTAATTTTATTTTTTCAAGCCAATCACAATTAACAATAATTGATTTTTCAAAAAGATAGTTCACAAACTTATTAAAAGATTTATCGCTCAAATCACATTCATTATCAAAAAAATACTTTAATTTTTTAAAGCTATTTTCTCCATTCATTTTTTCTAATAATTTTATATAAATTTCATTAGCTTTTAAACGTATTCGTTTCCTAGAAGATAGATAAACAAATATTAAAATATTATCATTTTCAATATATACATCAATACCATCTCTGATTTTAGGAAATGAAACATTATTTATCAATATTGAACTGCTCCTCCCTCTACATTTAAAAAAGCTTCCCACTCTTCTGCATTTCCAACAAAGTTTTCATCTTTACTGCATACCCGTGTACAGCAATCCGATCTACCCCCGGAACATTGAGCTGTATATGCAGCTCCATTGGTCATTCCCTCTTTAATATCTAATTCAACAAAGCCGTAATTCTCAAATTGTTTATCATTATTCATTTTAGTTTTCCCCCAAGTTAAGATATTTGTTTTTAAAAAATTAGCATTCACAATAAGCTATATTTAAATTGTAATTCATATAAATCAACTATCTAGATACATGAATTAGCATCAGCCATTATATCCGTAGATTATATAGACTCTCTAATCGTGAACAGACTTTAATATTGTTAATGTAACAAATTAGATCAAATTCAATCGAAATATTTTATACTGCTTCAATTATTAATTTATTTTCTATTACTTCCAGCACAATATTTTTAACAGCTTGAGCAATACGTTTTGAACCTAATGGAGGAACAGAATTACCAATCTGCCGTCTAACATCAGATTTATTTCCTTCAAATAAAAAATTATCTGGAAAAGACTGCAGCCTTGCTCTTTCTCTATTAGTTAGATTCTGTCTTTCACATTCATAATGATATCCATAGGTCCCACCTCCACCATTAGCAATAATTGTCGGAGAAGGTACTAGCGGATGAACTCTGCGGTAAATATTGCTCATCATAGCCTTTATAGAATATTTAGTTTCTCTTACAAATTCATGATTTTCTCCAGGAGGAATCCTCCTCATTCGTGCTTTGGTTTTCGACTGTGTCGATGCTTTTTCATTAGAATTATCCTTAAAATTAATTTCAGCTATAGGATTTTTAAATGCTCCTATCTCTTTTAAAGCACTGTAAACTTTTGAGCGGCGGTCATTCATCTCATAATCTATATTATTAAGCTCTTTATAATCTTTAATACTGTCCATTAAATATTCTGACCAGGTTTTATTTTTAAAATCATCAGCATATTCATGATTCATTTCTGAAAGATATTCAGTAAAATCTTTCATAATTTCAATATATTTTTGGTTAAGATCATCTAATACTTCACCTTCAAAAACCTCGAGTGGAGTAACCGGTGCTGTATTTTCAGGAAGCAAAAAGTTTTTAAGTTTATTTTTGATTTTTTCCTCTTCACAGATATCAATTAAATCTGCTCTTACACCTATAAAAATCATTCTCTCTCTATTCTGAGAAACTCCAAAATCAGCAAAATTAACTACATCATCAAAAATAATTTTATAATTTTCTATCTGATCACAGTTATTTAAATCAATATCAATTTTTTCAGATAGCTCAATTAAGTTCTCATTTAAATGCTGAAAATCATTTTTTATCTGCCTAAAAGCAGCACCATCATTAGCAGATTTAATACCTTTAACATTCTCAGCGACAAAAAATAGCGGCTGTAGTTCTATTAGAGATCTAACAAACTGTAAATAAAGAGAACCTCTTTTAACTTTTATGCCCTGCCTTTTACTTCCTCCTAAAATAGAAAAGTCCTGACAGGGAAATCCCCCTAAAACAAAATCAATATCATTTTTAACTTTATTTTTGAAATCTATGTTTTTAACATCTCCCAAAAATATTTTCTTATTATTTTTATTAATTTCCTCTTCTGGATCTTCATAAATTTCGAATTTAAAGTTTTCAGCATATGTTTTTACTGCAGCTCTATTTATATCATTGGCCCAGATAGTCTCAAAAATACCCTGTCCGCTGTCATTTAAATAGTTATTTACTTTTTCAAAACCTAAATCTAATCCTCCGCATCCAGAAAACAGTGATATACCTTTATATGTCAATGTTTTCACCTCCATAGTTCATTGTTAATTACAAATATATTATATCATACATTAGTTTGTTTAAAAAGATGAAATCACAAATTGTTATGTGATTTTAAATGTTTTAAATATTAACCGGGTTAATACAAATAGTATTTACTACACAGCTGCTGCAGTCTGGAACCGCAGCTGTACAAATTAAAGCTGCAAAATCCAGCAGAGCATAATTAAAATCTCTACTTTTGTTTTTCGGGATAATATTATTTAATTCAGACTGAAGATTTTTATCATTTCGGGGTCGAGCTTTATTACTTTTTAGATCAAAAACTCTCGCCAGTATTCTTATTGTGTTTGTATCTAAAACTCCAGCATTTTTCCCATAAGCAAAAGAAATTAAAGCATTAGCTGTATAATCTCCAACCCCCGGTAGTTCTAATAATTTCTTTCTACTTTCAGGAATTACACCATCAAACTGGTTAATAACAACTCCAGCTATTTCTTTTAATCTATCTGCGCGTTTTAATAAACCTAAAGGCCTTATAAACTCTTTAAGAACAGTTCTATCTGATTCAGATAAAGCTTTGATATCTGGATACTCTGCTGTAATTTTATTATATACAGGAACGACTTTTTCTGCATTTGTCTGCTGCAGCAGTATTTCGGCACATAAAATTTTATAGGGATCATTTGTTTCTCGCCAAAGAAAATATCTTTTATTTTTACTCCACCAATTGAGTATATTATTTTGAAATATAGTAATCATTTAAATCACCTAATCATCTTTTTCAAATTAATATTATTTAAAAAGTTTATCTATATCCTGCCTGACAATTTCTCTATTCAGCTGAAAAAGTTCTTCTATTTTAGATAAACTAATTCTTTTTTGAAATTGTTTTTGCAAAAGATAAGTTAATAAAGCTGAATTAATTATACTTCCCTTAACCCCTGTGCTTTTATATATATTAATGAGATTAGTATCAGAAGCAGAAGCAGTTTTGCCAGCAGAAAATAAAAAGAATTTGAGTTCATTTTCCTTATTATATTTTTTAATATAATCTATTACAGCTCTCTCATCACTTGAAGTAACTGCATATTCATTTGAAGTTGCTTTAGCATCAATTACAGCAGTCGTCCGACCTTCTTTTTTAACTAAGACATCTGGATTTCGACCGTAGGAACCTATATGTTCTGTTTCATAACCCAATTTTTTGAATAAAATGCTGTTTGCCTTTTCAAACTCTAAATTTTCAGCTCCGCTTCTACCTAAAGAAATAAAGTCATCTGCGAAATAATTTAAATCTGGTTCTGATTGGTTTTTAAGAACTTCATTAATGTCAGCTTCAGAATACTGTGTTTTTGATGTTATAATTTTAACTGCTTCTGCTATATCTGTTACAGCTTCTTTTTTTAATAGAATATTATATCTGCTTTTAATAACTTTCTGCTTTATTTTTTGTGGTGATACACCTTTTTGATTTAAATCAGAAGCGGTGATACCCATTGAGGAATTCCATGATTTAGAATATTTATTATAAAATTTTAAATCTAGAAGGTGTTTTTCATCAGGATCAGCTTTATCTGGATAACCCTCAAAAGGAATAAGCTCCTGTGAAAACCTTTGAGTATCAAGCAAGTTTTTAATCTTTTCTTTATCTTTTAATTTAAAATTAGTATCTTCATCTTCAATTATTTCAATATCTGTCAGCTGTGTTTTCATTGTACTGACAACATCAAATCTACTTTTATAGTTAGCAGTCCAGCGTGAATTAGGTCTATATTTTAATTCTACAGCTAATTCAGCTTTCAAAACATCTCTAACTTTATCTGCATTCATCTCAGTTCTTTGAGAAATCTGTTCTATTTCTTCTTCAATTAAATCCCCATCAAAGGTGTTAATACCTCTTGATGAGTAATAATCAAAATATTCATTTAAAATAATTTTACTATCAGAAGATCTATATTCTAAAATTGATTTTTTTATTTTTTCTTTTTGATTATGATTTTCAGCAAAAACAACAAATCTGGCAGCTTCTTCTAAATCTATAGACTCTAAATCTTCATCCAGCAGCAGTTCAATAATAAATCTAAAAGGTTTAATTTGAAAATCATCTATAATTTTTGCATAATGCCTCCTAAAATAAGGACTTGGATACTGCATATTTAATATCTGTTTTTTTAATAATAATGATTGGATTTTAGTTGGCGTTCTTTTATCAAGGAGTTCTTCTCCTACTTTGGTTAGACGAATTTTATCATTAAAATCAATATATATCAATCCAAATGCTTTAAAGCTTGTAAAGTTGCATCTTATATTGCCGGGATTTTCATCCAATTTAATTCTCTCCCGCTTCAGACTATAGTCAACTAATTTCTTATCTATTTTATCTTGAAGTTTTTTATTCCACTTTTTACCTATTAGATCACCTTTTATGTAATCCAGAACTGTTAAAATAACATCGATACTTCTCTTCCCTCGGGGGATACCCCAGAACTTCCTTGCCATTAAAATCACTCCCAGACAGTTATTTGAGTTAATAACATAAATTAAATTTCTTCTAATTTATCTTTTAATTGATAAATAATTTCTTCTAAATTTTTTTCAAAAAAATAATTTTTATTAAGCCAATTATAAAATTCATCATCATTTAGTCCTTCTTCATTTATTTGACAGAGATTATCATATAGATCATTGAGTAACTTAATCTGACTGTCTTTCATGATTTATTCCCCCATTTTTTAATTCTCTAGAAATGTTTTGAGAAATTATAAAATTTATAGTTTTTTCATAACATTAATTATGCAGCCAGTTTAAAATGTTTAGCCTGCCTAAATATTTAAATTCTGTATTTCTACAACATTAACTAATCTAAGTATTTCATAAAAAATTAAAATAATTACCCCTGCTCATCCAAAACATGCTCTTCCTTCTTGTCTTCAGCATAGATAAAGCGATCTGAACCAGAGGCAGTCATTTTAAGTTGAACCTTACCGATTCCAAATTCTTCATTAACCTGATGCTGAATGGCAGACTGAATCTCTGTTAAATTATATTCTCCTGGATCAATTTTTACAGCTTTATTCCGATCATTGTGATTAATAAAAAAGATATTATTGCTTTTGTTGATCTTGATTGGTCTTTTAACCGCATCTTTAGCTGCAAGATCCTCTAAGTCATAGGTGACTTTTTCTGGCTGCTGTGATTTGGTAAACCTGTCACCCCTTTCTGCTCGAACATCAGGTTTATGAGGCTGGATTATTTTCTGGAAAAGAAGATTTTTGATTTGGCTTAGGACAGAGTTGGTTTTTTCTATGGCAGACATTTTTGGTCACCTCTTTTTTTAATAACTAAACGTATAAATTTAATAATTATAACTATGGTAATTTAAATCTACTAGCGGTAGTCCTTTAGTATAATTTATTATTAAAGAACTTCTTGGAGTTTTAAATTGTATAAGAGAATGTCCAATATTTTTATCATTATTTATAAAAAAATCATCTTTATTTATGGTATAGTCAAAAAGATTTAAAAAGTCAGCTCCTAAACCATGTTTAGTAGAGTTAAATTTAAAATGATCAATATTTTTTTCAGTAACTTTATTGAGTTCAAAATTCTTAACTTTAGAAGATAATTTTTGTTTTTCTTTAAAAGAAACTAACGAGTCTTTTATACCATGAAATGATATTATTTTACTTTTATTTTTGAAATTACTATATAGATAATTTAAATTATATAAATCATGATCTAAATCTAAGTTTTTTGCCATATAATCAAATTCTATTTGTAATAAAGAATTCTTAATTTTTTGTGTTAAATATCTACTATTGTTTAAATATTCTGGTAAAATCCACGCTGAATTATCAATTATTAGAGAAATTAAGTTTGGGGCAAAAGCATTTACTAAATAAGCTAAGTATCCACCATGAGAATGCCCATACACCATTATTTTACCTTTATTAAATTTCAGATTATTATCCTTTAAAATGTTAATAACTGCCAAAACAGCACTAATGTTGTCAATCGCCTGCATTATACCCATGTCATTAAAATTACTATATTCCTCACTCAATACAGCTTTTGCTTTAATTTTATAGTTATTATTATTTAATAACATTTTTTCTATTTCTGAATAGGTATATATCTTTTCATCATTATTAATTTTTGCTTTTTGTGGTAATTGCATATACTTATTACCAAAATAATCACATTGTACTGTCACTAGATTATACTCGTCAGCAAAATTATTCCTCATTTTTTTGTAAACCTTAGATTTAGAATTAGCACCAAACCCTGGAATAAATAAAACTATACCAGTTTTTTTATTAATACCATTATTAGGCTCATTAAAATAAATTTTCAAATTTCGTTTAGTTCCATCATATATACTCGGGTGTCCAGAAACTTCTATTTCATATTCTTTTGCCATTAAATTACCCCTTAAATTTTATTTCTTTTATTGAAGTAATGATATGTATTAATTCATCCTGTTTTAAATTAACACTACTGGGTAAACAAATACCTTCTTCCCATAATTTTTGAGTGTTTTCTCCATTAAAGTTATTATTACTATACATAGGCATTTCATTAATAGGCTTGAAAAATGGCCTAACCATAATCCCTTCACTTCTAAGCCTTTTATATAATTTTTTAGAATCCACTCCAAATTTATTTTCATCCACCAACATAGTAGATAACCAGTAGTTACTATAAGAGTCATCTAATTCTCTGGTTACAGTTATTCCCTCAATTGAATTTAGGTTTTCATAATAAAAATCATTGATTTCTCTTTTCTTTACAATAAATGCGTCAATTTGTTCTAACTGTGCTACGCCCATAGCAGCCTGAATGTTGGTTAAACGGTAGTTATAACCAACTTCATGATGAATAAACTGTACTGCATCATCTTTAGCCTGAGTAGTTAGATATCTGGCTTTTTCAGCCCACTGATCATTATCAGTTACAAGCATTCCACCCCCACCGGTAGTAATAAGTTTATTACCATTAAAAGAAAAGCAGCCAATATCTCCAAAAGTACCGGTCATTTGATCCTTATATTTTAATCCAAGTGACTCAGTAGCATCTTCAATCAAATAAACATCATATTTATCACAGACTTCAGCTATTTCTTTTATTTTAGCTGGCTGTCCATAAAGATGAACTACAATTACAGCTTTTGGTTTTTGATCCTTATCAATTAATTTTACAATTTTTGCTTCGAGTTTTGCTGGATCCATATTATAAGTATCTAATTCAGAATCAACAAATACAGGCTTTGCTCCACAATAAGCAACAGGATTAACAGTAGCAATAAAAGTTAAGGCTGGTACTAACACTGTATCTCCAGCTTCTACACCTAATATTTTTAAGGCTGTATGAATAGCAGCAGTTCCATTAACTGTAGCTACATCATTTTTGCTGCCAATATATTCAGCTAAATTATTTTCGAATTTATCAACATATTTTCCGGCTGATGAAACCCAGTTGGTATCAAGGCATTCTTTGATATATTCCCATTCATTACCGTTTAAATGAGGTACTGATAAAGGTATCTCTTTCATAAAATCATCCTTAAATATTCATTAATTATTTAAAACAAATTTTTCTCTATACTCATCATTTGCTTTTTTAAAGTCTTCATGCTGCCCGATATCTGCCCAGTATTCTCTAATTGGAAAAGCTCCAACAGATTCATTTTCATCTATTAACTCATTTATTAAATCAGTCATATCATAAAATTCATTATGTGGAATTCTATCCAATAGTTCTGGTTCTAAAATATAGACACCAGCATTTACAAAAACACTGTGGCTTGGCTTTTCTACTAAATTATGAACTTCCTGATTATCTATTTTAACTACTCCATAAGGAATTTGATAATTATATTCTCTGGAACCAATTGTCATTAGGTAACCATCTTCATTATGATATTTAATCATGCTATCAAAGTTCAATCGGGTTAATAAATCACCATTCATTACAAAAAATGGCTTATCTATCTTTTTGCTGATTAAACTTAAAGCTCCAGCTGTTCCCAATCTTTTTTCTTCACTAACATAATCTATGTTAACATCTAATTTGGAACCATCTCCAAAGTATCTTTTGATCTGCATTTCTTTATAGTTTGTACATAAGATAAAGTTGACAAAACCATATGATTTAAATTGTTCGATTATTGTTTCTAAAATAGGCTTATCTCCTATTTCTAATAAAGGTTTTGGAGTCTTATCAGTCAAAGGCCGTAATCTAGTTCCAAGTCCACCGACCATTAAAACAACGGTATTCTCTTTTTTATTTTCTTTAATTATTTCATTTAATAAAGCAAGATCTTTAACTCTTCCTTCATCATCTAAAAGAGGTATTTGATGAAAAGCTTTTTGTTTAAACTTAGCTAAGATTTCTTCTTTAGGAGTATTAAAATGCAAATAATAAAAGTCTTTATTCATTATTTCTGTCACTGATTTTTCCAGGTCAAGCCCTTTAATAATTCCTCTTCTAATATCACCATCTGTAATTGTTCCCAAAAGCTTTTTATCTTCATCTACTACCAAAACTATCTGTTTTGCAGTTTGATCAATTACTTTAAGTGCCTCTCTTATGTTTGTATCTGGTGAAATTAATAACTTATTTATATTTTCATTCACTTAATTCACCTCTTTTGCGTATAATACGGCCGGGATTCTCAACAACTACAGAGTTATCAGGAACATCTTTAATTATTACTGCTCCAGCTCCAATAAGACAATTATTTCCTATTTTTATTCCCTCTATAATTCTAGCCCCCATACCTATATGAGATAAATCTCCAATCTCATCATTACCCAATACAAGAAAGCCTTTATATATTTGATCCTCTGAATTATCTGCATCAGTAAATCCTATTATTTCAATATCTTGATATTGCTTTAAAACTTCCAAAACAACTGAATCATGTCCTCCTGGACCTAACAACACTAATTTTTTCAATTTATATCACCTATCAATAAATTTCTTTTAAAATCATGAATGCTTTTGTATATTCAGCTCCAGCAATAGCTCCACGAAAAGTTGCTAAAGCATTTATATTCTTTTCACTCCGTGGAAAAGGATGTTCTCCCATTTCCAAACTATATATTCATTATTTCAACTTTTTCTTAATAAAATCACTTATATCTGAAAAACAATTTGGCTGGAATATATTAGAGTTAAGAAATAGGGCAAACTCAGTTTCTGAAACTTTTTCATATGCCATAACTTTTTTATATAAGGATATTGAAATGATTTATTACAACTTAGTACTGATTCAAATACCGGTCCCTTCCTAAATATGGAGAATATGTTTGTTAAGCTCACTCATTCTTAGTTTTTCATTTTTTATTTATACCAGTAAAAGTTCAGCAACTATCTTTTCTGTTTTAGATAGTTCATAAAATTTTGCTGATGATATGCCATTAAGACTACCATGACGGTATCTATTATTATAATAATTCATATATTCGCTGACTTTTTTGTAAGCATCTATAAAGCTGATGAATTCATTGATTGAATAACAATCTTTTTCTAGAACTGAATGAATTGATTCTATATGAGTATTCATATTAGGCGTTCTAACTGGAATTTTCTGGTGCTCTAGACTTGAATTTTCACAGGTGTCTCCAAATAATTTAGAGACAAATTGTGGTCCGTTATCTGTTCTAATCTTAGGCAAATTCATGCCGTTATACAGCTTTCTTTTGTTTAAAGCAGCTTTTAATACTCTGCAGCTATCCTTAGCTTTACAACTTAGTCCAAGGTGATACTCAATAACTGTCTTATCAAAGACATCAATTACTGACATTTGGAAGAAGAATTGATCAGTTCCATCTATGTATCCATATTTTAAGTCCATCTGCCATAGTTGATCTGGTTCTGTAATTTCTTCCTGTTTGGCAATCTTTTTAGTTCGAATCTTTTTGATTTTTCTTTGCGGTCTTAATATGTCTAATCCTTTGCATAATCTATATACTTTTTTCTTGTTGATTTTCAATCTATAGTCTTCCTTTAGAATTATTGGAATTGCTGCTATTAGTGCTTTCACTTTTGGTTTCTCTATTTATGTTAATGTAATAAGTGGAAGAATTAAGCCCCACAAAGTCTAAAATAGCAGAGGTTTTATATCTTTTATTTATCCACTTTGATGCAATCTGAACTTTGAGGGCTATCGGGGGTTTACTTTATCTCGTAACTCCCTTAATATCGCCAGTTCTAATTCTTTTTCTGCTACAATTTTTTTGAGCTTATCATTTTCATCGCTCATTTTATCAAATCTATTTTCAATCTCTTTCATCTTCTTTTTTCATCTTTAGGAAAAGATCTAAAAGAGCCATTTTCATTGGAATATTTTCTGTTTGCCATTGGTGTTCCCCCTTGTAATTAGAGTATATCACTTCCAAACTTTTTCTCCAATTCTGTTAGGGGCTATATAGATTTATCATAAAAACATTCTGCACAACTTAATTTAAGGAATTAAATTTGCTTCATAACTAATTAACTTCATAAGAAATCTTTGTTAAAAATCATATTAAAGATTGTCATAAATTAGAGGGGTTGGCTCATTATCATTTACTTACTATATTTTTAAATATATTACTATTTGTTACTCTCAATAACATTTATTTAGGCTCTTCCTTCAATATCCATTTTCCATTTTCGTTTTTTAAAACATCTTTATTTGCATGTGAATCAACAATATCCCAAAATTCTTTCTCACTTAAGTTAAAATAATCTAAATAAAAATCTAAATATTCCTCAGGGAAATCCCCATCATATTTTTTTATATATTCTAGTCCTTTATCTCTAGTCATCCTATCTGCTCTTATTTCAATATTAACATCAGAAGTTGCTCGGCCAAATCCGAATTTAACAAACATTAAATATGCATGCAAATCTTGTAACTTATCATCTAATTGAGCATAATCGGTAAATGTTCCAATAGAACTATCTCCAAGTGTCTGAAGACCACATTTATCCTTGGCTAATTCAGCATGCTTCTTTGGGTCCCAATTTTCAAAATTTGACCAGTGGGTAGCAAATAAATTATTGTTTTCAATTTCTTCTTCAGAAGGTAATAGCCACCACTTAAGTTCATGCTTATTAAATTCACTTAGAAACTCTTTTGGATCATGTCCACTATAGTAATATTTAACCAGATAATCTCTGTCAATCTCAGTTTTATATTGTGTTTTAGCACCTCCATATTCTACTTCACCATCTTCCCCATACATTATAAATGGAATATCAAAGTGATTTGCTAATCTAATTATTGCTGTAGATATCCCCATTACAAAAGGCATTTTAGGCCTTCCTTGCTCTTTAAAACCTTTTATAGCTAATTTATTATAAACTTTTGGATTAGGAGTAATCATTATATGATCAAACCCAGAATTTATAAAGTTATTTAAATTTTCTCTACCTAATTCAGTTTGAGCTTGGGGCTTAAAAGTTACTGTAAGCGGATGCATCCCTAGCTCATGTTTTAACTTCCAAGCAACATAAGAACCATCTTTCCCGCCACTACAAGGTACTATAACATCCCAATTATCCCCATTATTATCTCTATATTCATCACAAATATTTTCCAATCTGCTCCATCTTTCTTTCCAATTAATCTCATTCTTTTTTTTCTCAGCCCATTCACATGCATTGCAAACTCCATTTTCATTAAAATTAACTCTAGGACGAGTTTCAGGCGTAAGACATTTTTTGCAATATTTCATAAATAACCACTCCTATTTTATGTTTTTATATCCAAATTTTTTGTTATTCTCTACTAATTCATTTTTGATTTTCAAATTACAATTTTTAAGTAATTTTGATATATCATGCTTTCCTTTTACATAATTTATTTTCTCAATTTGCTCATCCGTTTTTTTTGTTAAATCTGCATTTAAAAATTGTGCCATTTCCAATACAATATCATTTGGGAAAGCTACTAAATCTTCATACTTTATTTCTTTTATTCTTGTTTTTTCATTTGATTTTTTAGTTTTACTAAAAAGATCTTGTCGAAAACTAAATAGTGAATTTAAAACCATAGCACTTCTAGTAATTTCATTAGCATTTTCCCATAACTTAATATATTCTTCTTTTAAAAAATAGGGAATATTATATTTAGTATTTGAATTCAAATACGGCCAGTTAGAAAAATACTCTGTTGAACTCAAATTTTTATCGCTAAACCATTCTTTTTTAACTATCGAACCCAACACTGAAAATAAATCCCTTTTAATATCAATTATTTTAAAATCCTTAATATTTTCCAATAAAATTTGGGGTAAAAAATAAACACTAGGACTTTTAAATACTAATTTGCTATCTAACTTATTAATTAAATTTATCGAATCATTCGTATCACAAATGTTCTCCCTACGCTCTTTTATAACTTCAGGTGATTTCATATTCAATATATAGCTATCATCTGATGGTTTCATATTATAATAGCGACCACTATGATAGTTTACCATTATATCTTCAGCTAAATATGTTCTAAGAATTTGAATAGCAATATCATTATTAATTTCAGATTTTTTTAATAATGCATCTAATGTAAAAACTATCGGTGGTTCAAATGAATATTCGACATTTTTAAATGAACCCAAAATATTTCCTGTTAGAGTAGTACCACTTCTAAATATTCCAGTTATCATAATTGTTTTATTCATAATATCATAATGATGCTTAGGATAAAACATATTACACCTCCTTCAATTGTGCTAATTAAAATATTATAATTTAACGCTAAACCTTTTAATTAATCTAGAACAAATTAATATATGATTATTTAACTAGTACAAATTTCAAATTAAATAAAAAAATTTGCTTCATTATAAAGTATTAATTTATGTTTTTTTCCATTAAATTAATATCTAATCGAATTTCATAAAAATAAACCTTGATATAACAAAGATTTTAATGATATAAAAAGGGCTTCACCCCATCTTGTCGAATTAAATAGTAGCACCCATAAAATACGAAAGAAGGTGAAGCCCTATTAATAATATTCGACAAGAGTGTCTCTTTCCCTTTGAAGAATTGCTAAATTTATCGGAAACAGACAAATTGATTTGTATTTTAGATCCTATTGATTTAGAACCTATTGTTAAAAAGATAAAACCTAAGTCTAATAAAGGACCAACTGGCTATAATCCAGAAGCTATTTTAATAGCTTTTCTGGTCCAGCAGATTGAAAAGATTCCCAGCAGAGCGGACTTAGTAAGTAAAATTGATAGAAGTCCTTATCTCAGATATGTCTGCGGCTTTTCTACCACTGGTAGGGTGCCTAGTGAAGCAACATTTAGCCGATATTACAGCAAATTATCTGAGACTGATGAACTGGAAATACTGATGAATAATCTTTTGGATCAATGTATAGATTTTGACTTATTGGACACTGAGACAATGGCTATTGATGCGTCAAAACTGGAAGCTTATGAACGAGCTAAGCCAAAGTCAAAGATAGACAAGGAAAATAATTTTACCCCTGATTGGGGTACTAAATTCGACTCTCATAAAAATCAGATAACCTGGTTTGGGTGGAAGATACATGCTGCAGTTGAAACTAAATCAGAATTATCGATTGCTTTAACTTTAACTCCAGCCAATCATGCAGATAAAACCCAGGCAATACCTTTAGTTGAAAAGGTTAATGACTTTTTAGCTGAAAGAGATTTGATTAAACCAAAATATTGGACTATGGATTCAGGTTATGATACTACTGATATCTATGAGCATATTCTCTTTGAGCAGGATTCTCAGGCCATTATCCCGATCAACAAGCGTAATGCTAAACAGCCACCAGCTGGATTCTATGATTTTAAAGGAACACCAGTCTGCAGTGGTGGACACAAAATGTATTACTGGGGGTCATTACAAGGGAGTCAACAAATACAGATGCCCACATGTATGTGGTAAAGTTGATTGTATTCACGGAACTAAGTGGTGTTCTGACAGCAATTACGGTCAGGTAACTAAAACAAGACCAAAAGAAAATCCAAGATATATATCAACTCCACATAGAGATTCTATAACTTGGAGAAAGATCTACAACAAAAGAACCAGTGTTGAAAGAACTTTTTCCAGACTAAAAGAGCATCTAAATTTAGAGAACTTAACTGTAATGGGAGCTAAAAAAGTTAAAACTCATTTGCTATTAAGTTCTATCAGTTTGATAGCTGCAAGAATTACAGCAGAGAAAATTAAGCTTCAAAATCAGACTTTAGCTGCTTAAAAAGCATTTTAAAGCAAGATTTTAAGATACCCAAGCTAAGTGCGTCTAAATTTAGCAGTAAATCTATGGTAAATCATTAAAATCTACAATTTCAAGTCAAAAGGCTTATTTTTATGATTCGCAGACAATATTTTTTTGAATTAAACTAAATTAAGCGTATTATGAAATTCGCTTATCTAGTATTACTTAAGTTTTAAACAAATTTTTATAGCAACTCTTTAAATAATTTTCGCCTAACAATTCCATTAGTTGGAAATCATGTTCGCTATCAATGTCCAATATAAGAGTATCTTGCATAACTATTATATCATTTTCACCTTCAAGAGGGGATTTTTTTATCTTATTTAACAAACTATTTCTTTTATAACAATAAATAGAAGCGTTCATATCATAAACTATCGGCGCATCCTGTCTTCTAATATAATCGAATTCTTTTACTTTTTGAATTTTTCCATTCTTTTTCTCTATCATATTAAAATAAGGGTTCCTTCGTGACTCAACAACAGAAAATACCACATCAATATTTTTATTTTCTAGTGATTTATTTAGTGCATTCTGAATATCTTCAATTTTTCTGAAAGGAGAAGTAATATCTAAATCAATAATAAAATCATAGATTTTATTATTCTTTTCTTCCATTTCAACTAAAGAATATCTTATAGATGGTACTTTGGCAGATTCATCTGTTGCTAATTCAGATGGTCTTTTAATTGTTTCAATATTTCCAAATTGATTACCAAGTTCTAATAACTCATCGCTATCACTATTTATACAAATATCAATATTATACTCACTATTTTTTTCTTTAAATAACTTAGCTGCCTGAAAAGTATAATAAACTAATGGTTCACCTAAAAAGTTTCTTAAATTTTTATTTTTAACACCTTTTGATCCTGCTCTACCACAAACTGTAATTAAAATATTCATAATTCGGACTCCTTAATTAATTTTAAAACTTTAAAAGCATGCTCAGGTGAGTTTAAATTTCTTTTCTTATTATAGATTAAATCAAAGAAGTGATACATTTCATTTTTATACATATCGTTATCTTCTAATTTTAAAGTGTTTCCACCTGGTAACATTATATTATTATTTACAAAGTCAGCTTTTATTAAACCATCATCTGTAAACAATTCAATTTCCCTTTTTGTTTCTCTGGCAAAATAATCTAAATGTAATTCAACTAATTTATCATCATATTCAGCAATATATATGGATAAATCTTCACTATCAATTTCAAGATGAGAAAATTGTCCCTGAAGGTTAAAAATTTTCTTAGGAAAACCAAAAAGGTAAGTTAAATAATCCCATTCATGTATTAAATCAATTGATACTCCTCCACCAAGTTCTTTCTTAGCACTATATACTTCTCTGTAATCTTGTTTAGGTCTCCAATCGGGTAAATAACTTGAAGCTATTGCTCTAATTGAATAAATATTATAATCATTTTTTATTTCTTTTAATTTTTGTATAACAGAAGAATAGCGTAATGGAGCTGCAATATAGTAAACTCCTTCTCCAAAATTAATTTCTTCTAAATTATAGTTTATATCTTCAAATATTGGTTTTTCTATGAACATATGTTTTGTTTTATCGCTCATATACTCAATTGTTTCAAAATGCCTAGAAGTAGGATTAGTAATAAACACTATATCATAATTAGTATCTACTTTGTCTAATTCAAATATTTCCTTATCTAAAATTTTTAATCCAGATAATCTATTTGATGTTCTATAAGCATGAATTTCAAATTCATTTTTTTTTTCTTTTAATATATGACTTAAATTATTTAAATGTTTTTTTCCAATTGAACCTAATCCAAAAAAACAAATCTTCATTTATTATTACTCCTCAATTTGATCAATTATAGATAAAGTATATAGATCATCAGAAAAATCATATTTTGATTTTAGGTTATTAGTATTTGTAATTTCACTTAAGAAAATCTTAAGCTCTTCTAAATAAGCTGTCTCTACTATATTATCAGCATAATTAGTATTTTGTTCATAATCTTTATAAACATTTATATTATTAATTTTTTTATCCTGTAAATCATATTTCTTAAGCCCTTCCGGAGTACCATCCCAGAAAATATGTAAATCTTCTGAGTAAATTTCTAAATTTCTGGTAGCTTTACGAGAAACTATATCCACAGAAAAATTACCAATATGACCATTTTTATGTTTTAAAATTATATTATATGTATCAGAATAATTTAAATTAAGCTTGCTAATTTTATCTCTAAAAACTTTAATTTTATCTATTTTACCAAATGTCCTAATAATCCAGGGCAATTCAATTGCCATTAATTCTCTACACCCATTAGACTTTTTATCATTTACAAAAAAATCATTATAATCTTCCCAAGGATGCCAGTCCGGCAGATATTGACCCACATGATACCTATAATTAACTTTATTTTTACTGTTATTAATTGTATTATATATAAGTTCAAGTTCATTTCTATATATCATAGTAGATGATAGAAATAATTCCAGTTTTTTATCACTTGAAATCTTCATTAACTCATTATAACCCTTACTAATAAGATTAATCTCTGTAAAAACATGCAAATCATTTAATAGACATTTTTTAATTATCTTATAATGGGTTAAAGGTGGAGTAGAAACAATTGCTGCAAATAATTCTTCCTTTTCTATTACGGTATCAATATCATCATAAGTAGATATTGAGAGTTTATTCTCTGTATCTACTCTTCTATCTGATCTTCTATCTACACCAATAACCTCTATGTTATCAAAGTTATTTAATAATAATCTTATTCTTCTTTTACCCATTGATCCCAAACCAATAACAACTAATTTATGCATTGAATCAACCTCATTAATTATTTAAATTCACTCCAATACTCATCTTTAGCCTGCTTATAATCTTCATGTTGTCCTATATCAAGCCAATATTCATGTATTGGAAAAGTTCCAACATCTTCATTTTCGCTTAATAAAATATCAATTAATTCTGTTATATCATAATATTCATTTTTAGGAATTCTAGTTAATAATTCTGGATTTAAAATATATGTCCCAGCACTAACAAAAAATTTATGATCAGGTTTTTCCTCTAGAGAAATCACCTTTTCATTCTCAACTTCCAAGACTCCATAAGGAACTTCATATTTGTATTCCCGTGAAGCAATGGTTAAAGTATTGTCCTTATTCAAATGATATCTTAACATACTCTCAAAGTTTAATTTAGTTAATAAATCAGCATTCATCAAAAAACATGGCTCATCTATTTTCTTATCAATTAAACTTAGTGCTCCAGCTGTCCCTAACCTTTTTTCTTCTTCAATATAAGTAATATTAGCATTATATTTTTCACCTTTACCAAAATAATCTCTGATTTTATCAGCTTTATAATTTACCGTAATAATAAAATTATTAAAACCAAAAGATATAAACTGCTCAATAATAGTTTCTAAAATTGGTTTATCTCCGACAGGTAGTAATGGTTTAGGCATATCTTCTGTTAAAGGTCTTAAACGTGTCCCTAACCCCCCTGCCATCAAAACTACATAATTATTTTTATTTTTACTTTTCAGGATATCATTTATTAACACAATATCTTGAACAATATTATTATTATCTACAAGAGGAATCTGATTAACTTCTTTGGTTTTAAAAGTGTTTTTTATTTTTTCTTTATCTGAATCAATTGATAAGGCTGTATAATTTTTATTCATTAATGTATCTACTGAACTCTCTAAATCTTTTCCATCTAAAATTGCTCTCCTAATATCACCATCTGTAACAGTTCCTAAAAGCTTATTCTTATCATCAACAACAAGAGCGATTTGCTTAACACCCTTATCAATAATTTCAAGAGTTTTTTTGATTGAAGAGGCTGGACTAACTAAAATCTTTTTTATGTCTGCATTCATAATATCACCTTTTTTTAATTATTTCTCCAGGTACTCCTACAACGACTGAATTATCAGGAACATCTTTAATAATAACCGATCCTGCACCAATCAAACAATTTTTGCCAATATTAATTCCTTCTATCACTCTTGATCCTAATCCGATATGTGATAAATTGCTAATTTTAACATTTCCAGCCAATGTGCTTCCAGGGGCTAAATGTATATGATCACCTATTTCAGTTCCATGTTCAATTATACTCCCAGTATTAATTATATTATTATTACCTATAATTACATCTGGATTTATATTGACTCCTGAAGAAATTAAGTTAGCAGTACCCATTTTAACATCTTCAGCAATCACTGAATTTTGATGGATTATATTTATACTTTTATAACCCAAATCAATAATTATATTAAATAGTTTTTTTCTAAGCTGATTATCACCAGTACTACCTAAAGATATAAAAGCATGAGTTGCCTGGTTATTTTTATAAATTTCATTTAGTCTTTCATCTGTCCCTAAGATCCTATGACCTTTATAATTTTTGAGAGCTGGGTAATTAAGATCTGTAAAACCTATAATATCAACATTGTCGTACTTTTTTAAAATATTTAAAACAACAGAAGCATGACCTCCCGCTCCTAACAATACTATTTTTTCCATTGATAATACCACCTTTCAATGATATTTAAAAATCAATATCGTTAAATTCTTTTTTTAATATATTTTTGTTTAGTGGTATTTTTTTTAATTTATCTTTTATTTTTTTACTAGTTTTACCATCCTGATATTTATCATATGGATTAGTCAAATTGGATAGTTGCTGTTTAAACTCTGTAGAAAGAGCTATTTTTATTGACTTTGTTATCTCAGAAAAGCTATTATTTGTGTCTATTATATTTTCGGCTTTAACCCTACCTTTTTGACGATCCCCAATATTAACTACTGGTAATTTAAAACTGGGAGCTTCTGTTATACCACTTGAAGAATTTCCAATCATTAAATCAAAATGTTTTAATGCAGATAAGTATCTCAATTGTCCTAGATTATCAATAAAAATACTCTTATCAGAATTCATCTCTACGTATTCACCAATTTTTTGGTTAATAATTCTACCACCATTATCTGCATTTGATTTTGTAAAAATAATATTAAACTCAAATTGATCTAGTGCTGATAACAAATTATTAATATTTTCTTCTGTTGAATTATCATCTAAAGTGACTGGATGATATGTTACCAAAGCAGTTTTATGATCAAATTTAAAATCTAAAGAAGATTCAAGTTCTTTTTTGGACAATAAATCAAGCTTATAAATGTTATCTAATCCTGCCATTCCAAAATTAAATACTTTTTCGGATTGTTCGCCCATCTGGATAATTCGGTTTTTATATTTTTCTGTTGCTGGAAAATGATAGCTTGACATTTTAGTTATTGAATGACGTAGAGCCTCATCAATTGCTCCCTGGGTAGTTTCTCCGCCATGAAGATGAACTAGAGGTATCTTCATGATCATAGCAGCAGAAGCTGCAGAAAACATTTCAAACCTATCACCAAGAACTAACACCATATCAGGATTTAATTTCTGAAATGTTTCTGCAAAACTTATACATCCTAAGCCAATCGCTTTACTAACAGCAATTTCGCTATCGGACGAAAGCAATAACTCAATTTTATCAGTAATTTCAAAACCATCTTCTTCAATAGTTTTATATGTAAGACCAAATTCAGGAGATAAATGCATAGCAGTGGCAACTAACTGAAGTTCTAGCTTTTCATCATTATTTATTTCTTTTAAAAGCCAGTATAATAGCCCATAATCAGCTCTTGTACCGGTTACTACACAAATTTGACGTTTATCCAATTTTAAAATCCTCCCAACTCAGTATTTGATCTATCTTTACATCTCTAATTAATTTCATGTTTTTAATAACATCCATAAACTTAGGTTCAATACCTGTTCCTGGTCTTTTAATATCAATATCTTCAACCTTAATTTTACTACCTTTATCTAAAGCCTTATTACTAACTAAACTTTTTCTAACTGTTATTAAATTTTTCTTCTCATTTTTTGTTGGCTCTTTAATGCCATTACCCAAAGATGCTTTGATATTCCTGATAGACTGGACCATATTTTCCAATTCTTTAGGATTTAAAGATGCTTTATGGTCTGGACCTTCCATGTTTTTATCTAAAGTAAAATGCTTTTCAATAACTACTGCCCCTCTTGCTGCAGCTGCAATTGGAACTTCAACTCCAAGAGTATGGTCTGAATATCCTGTTTCAATATTAAAAGCATTTTTCATTGTATCCATAGCTTTTAAATTTACGTTTTCATATTCTGCAGGGTAATTACTTACACAATGAAGTAATACTAATTTATCATTTCCTGTATTTAAAATAGTTTCAACTGCTTCACTCACTTCAGTTAAAGTTGACATCCCAGTTGATAAAATAATTGGTTTATTTTTTTGAGCAATATACTTTAAAAGTGGTAAATTGTTAGTGTCACTTGAACCTATTTTATATACATCAACCCCAATTTCTTCTAACAAGTCAACCGTATCAAAAGAAAACGGTGTAGACATAAAATTTATATTTTTCTTTTCACAATATTCTTTTAGAATTATATGTTCTTCTTTTGACAGCTCTAATTTTTTTAACATCTCATATTGGCTTTCATTTTGATCAGTTGTTTCATTCTGATAATCAGCTTTTGGAGCTTTTTTAGTAGTAAGTTTATCAGTATTAAAAGTCTGAAATTTAACTGCATCAACTCCTGCTTCAACTGCTGCATCTATTAATTCTTTTGCCTTTGAAATATCGCCATTATGATTTACACCTACTTCTGCTATAATAAAAACAGGATTACCTTTACCAATCTTAATATTTTTAGTTTCAATCATTATATCCCCCCAACAAAACTAATTAAGAGTTTAATTGTTTTTTAATTCTATAATTTTATTAGCTATATATTCAACTTTATCAAGATCTAAATTCACACTGCAGGGTAAGTTACTACCTTCCCACCATAGGTCATTGGCAGTATCAGTGTTTGTGCTATTATATTTTTCATACATTGGCATAGTATGAATTGGTTTAAAGAATGGTCTAGACATTATTCCCTCATTATTTAATTTTTTATATAATTCTTTCGAATTCATTCCAAATTTATTTTCATCAATTAAAATAGAATATAACCAGAAATTAGTAAAAGCCCAATCTTTATTGGGGGTTAATGTAATTCCATCAATATCTAAAAGCAATTCATTATACTTATTTGCTATTTTTCTTTTATTATCAATAAATAAATCTATTTGTTCTAATTGAGCTACACCCATTGCAGCCTGAATATTTGTAAGACGATAATTATAACCAACTTCATGATGAATAAACTGTTCCGGATCATCTTTAGCCTGATTAGTTAGATATTTAACTTTTTCAGCCCATTCTTGATTATCAGTAACAAGCATACCTCCACCACCAGTAGTGATCAACTTGTTTCCATTAAAAGAAAAGCAACCAATATCTCCAATAGATCCTGTTTTCTTCCCTTTATACTCAGAACCAAGAGATTCAGTTGCATCTTCTATAACTTTAATATCATATTTTCCACAAATATCTATTATCTGATCCATCTTAGCTGGATGCCCGTATAAATGAACAACAACAGCAGCTTTGGGTTTGTTGCCCTCCGCAATTAAAGTTTTAATTTTTTCTTCCAATTTTTCTGGATCCATATTATAAGTTTCTCTTTCAGAATCTACAAAAACAGGATCAGCATTACAATATCTTATAGGATTAACTGAAGCTATAAAAGTTAATGTAGGAACTAAAACTTTGTCTCCGGCTTTAACTCCTAAAACTTTTAATGCCATATGTAAAGCAGCAGTACCATTGACTGTTGCTACTGCATAATCAGTTCCAATATAACCCGACATATCATCTTCAAATTTTTCTACATATTTACCGACCGAAGATACCCAATTAGTATCAAGGCACTCCTTTATATATTCCCATTCGTTACCATTTAAAAATGGGATCGATAAAGGTATATTATACATATTTATCACCTACTAATAATTATATTATTAAACGTTATATATTTCAGGTTTATAGAATTTCATATTATCAGCAAACCAATCAATAGTTTCTTTTAAACCAGCTTCTAATGTATATTCTGGTTTCCATGCAGTTAATTTTTTGATTTTACTGTTATCACAATATAATCTATCAACTTCACTTTTATCTGGTCTCACTCGTTGTTCATCTGTCACAATTTTGACATTTTCTCCAGTTAATTTAACAATTAAATCAACAGTATCTCTCATGCTAATTTCAAAATTAGAACCAATATTTGTTATTTCTCCAATTGTATTATCAGCCTCAGCCAGTGCTATAAAACCAGCTGCAGTATCTTTTACATAATTAAAATCTCTAGTTGGAGAAAGATTACCCAATTTAATTTCTTTTTGTCCATTTAAAATTTGAGTGATTATCGTTGGGATAATTGCACGAGCAGATTGTCTTGGACCATATGTATTAAAGGGACGGGCTATTGTTACCGGCATCTCAAAACTTCTCTGATAGCTTATAGATAGCTGATCAGCACTTATCTTAGAAGCCGAATAAGGAGATTGACCTACCATCGGATGCTCTTCATCTATAGGCACATATTGAGCTGAACCATAAGTTTCACTTGTCGAAGTAACTATAACTCTATCTAAATTATGTTGTCTGGCTGATTGCAGCACATTATATGTTCCTTCAACATTTGTTTTTATGTAAGCTAAAGGAGAAACATAAGAATACGGAATACCAATCAAGGCAGCTAAATGAAATATTACATCTACATCACTTGCAGCATCATAAACAGCATCATAATCTCTAACATCTCCTGTATAAATTTCAATCTCATCTTTTATTTTAGAATGTTCAAGCCATCCCCAGTCGTTCTGAAAATTATATTTAACAAAAGCTTTAACATCACATCCCATTTCAACTAGTTTTTCAGTAAGATGTGAACCAATAAAACCTGATGATCCGGTAACTATTACTTTTTTATTTATTAAATTCATAAATTATCACTCATTTAACTTTTATTTTATCTAATTTTTTATTCATCTTAATAAATTCTTTTACAATTTCACTGATTTCATATTCTAAAATATCAGCAACAAGAATATTATCTCCATTTTTATAAGCTTGCATTAATTCACTCAAATTTTTATTTAAAAAAAGTAACATATCATTAATTTGGATTATATATTTATCTTCATTTAATAAATTAACTATACTATCTATGGTATTTGTGTACCAATTTATACCTTCCAATATATAGTTATATTTTTTATTAGCTCTATTAAAATCTCCAGTTCTAAATAAATCCGCAGTTTTAATGCAGCCTTTTTTTAATTTAGGCAAATAATTATCAATTTCATCTAAAGTTTCCTTAATTAAATCCTCATTGTTTTGTAATACAAATTTCATTTTATCAATATCTTCTTTTTGTATTAATGACTCTAATAAATATTTTTCATTAACCTCAACCCCATTTATAATTATCTTTTTTATTATTTTTTTTTCTAAATCATTCTTCACTTTCTCTAATATATGAGAAAGACTTAAATCTGAATACTCTTTTTTTATTTCTTTGTCATTTATATAAATTCTCAAGCTAACCCCTCTCTTTCTTCTAATTCAATATCTTTTTTTAGAGCAATATTACCATCTTCTGTTAAATATAGTTGTTCAAGTAACAATAAACTCTGCTTTATTTCAATTAAAAATTTAATTCTAAAATTATAATAAGCTTCTAATCTACTTTCTAAAGATTTTTTTTTGTTCATATAATATTTAGATGTAGCTTTATCAAGTTTCATTGATTCGGCAATTAGTATTCTCTCAATAAAATAACTCAAAAATTTAGTATCATTTAAATCATCTTCGTACTTTGCAAAAGATAACTCTAATTTATCTAATTCTTGGTCTGAAAAACCATTATTTTCGTCAAGTTTTTCTTTGACTATATCCATAGCTTCGATTTGCTTTTCCGAGATTTTAATAGCATCTTCAAGTTCATTTATTGTATCTTTTATTTGTATTTCTAATTCTCTTTTTAGATAAATTTCTTCTTTAAACTCTAAAAATAAGTTGTGTATTTTTCCCTTAACATTAACTTCATCTTGACAATAATGTTTTACCACACTATCTAATTTCATATTTTTAGTGTTATCAATTTTCGCGCCACCTTCAGTCGCATTGATGAATAATCTGTCATTTCTTTTGCTAAAATAATTATTAAAAAAACTGATCATCGTTTTAAAACTTTCATCAGTATATACTAGATCATTATTAACGCCTTCAACTTTTATTAATTTATTAAGATCTCCATCCATATGTTCACGGTTTATTCCACTTACATATTTTTTTTCTTTATCATAGGCCAGATCTTGTCCAACTAGAATTATTGGATCCGAACCAAATTTATATGCTAAATCAACCATGCTATGAGCTACTGTACCACCTGTTTGAATAACACTATATTTGCCTTTTATATTTTTTACCCAACCACTAAAATTTCTGTTCATAGTATAAAAAACTTTTTTATCAGACCAAATTTCTTGAATTTGATAATAATTTGCTAATTCAGCAAATAAATATATCTCATTTAAATCTACCAATTCTGGCCATTTTTTAAAATTATCAAAATCACCATAATTACCATCCATAGAAACTACAATATTTGGTTTTATATTATGATTAATTAAAGCTAAAAAAGCTGAATCTACACATATAATTAATGCCTTACCTTCAGCCTCCTTTATTTTTTTAATATTCTTATCTAATGAAGGGCCAGCTGATACACAAATAGCAGGAACATTATCAAATCTATTAAAAAAATAATCTGCTTTAGGATTAGCAATTATATAAGGAAGATTTTTTATTATATTATCTCTCCAAACCCTAGTTTTTTTGATGTTTGTAACTAAACCAACTTTTTTATAATTAATTCCTTCTTTGATTTTTTTATATACATAATCATATTTTTCAGAATAAACTTGGAAAGATGGTTTATGTTCTAAAAAATCTATTTCTTTTTCTAAGTTTATTTCTATATGTTTTTGAATAATATCGAATAAATTATTACTATCTAAAACAAATCCAATATTATCTTGACTTAAAAACTCAATTAAATTATTATAACACACAGCAGCATAAAAAATAGATAAAAATGGTTCTATAACAATTATCTTGTTATATTTATTTCCATTATCAAATTGATTCAAATAATATCCAAGCCCAGTTCCTAATATAAAAATTTGTTTTTTAGAACTAAAGCCAAACTCTTTAACTATTTTTTTTGCTTCCCTTTCTGGAGCATATTTACTGTGAAAATAAATTTCTTTATCATCTTTTTTCACTTTCATAGTGTACCCTTTTCGACGAGCTTCTTCTATGTAAATAGAAAATTTATTTTCTTTATCAATTATTTCAACAGCAAAATCTTCACTATTCTTATTTATCTCAAATAAATTATTCTCTTCAGCGTTTTTTATTTTCTTATAAACACTATTAAATCTTTTTTTTAAAACTTGCATATTTTTTTCATAATACTGCATTAAAATACCCCTAACATATATAAATATTTCAAAAAGGAGATAGCTACACTACCTCCTTTAATGTCAATTATTATTGTAACATACTTGAGAGATTTGTGCTACCCAAACTGGATAATTGACTTTGCATCCAACTTGACTGCTGCTGCATTTCTGAAAGAGCAGTTTCCATAGCTGTAAACTGCTGCATATAACGTTCTCTTGTCATTTCAACACTTGCCTCTACGTCAGCAATTTCATCATTCAAATTATCAATTCTTTGATCAAAAGAATCAATTCTGCTTGGAATCAAACCAGTATTTGATTTAATTAATTGATCAATATAACCATCAAGTCTATTAGCCATACCAGTAAAACCATCTTCTTCGCTTTCTGCATTAAAGAATTTAGCTACAGCCTCTGAGTCATTATTTAAAGCTTCATTCAATTCATCTGTGTCTAAAGACATAACTCCATCTCGGTCTATACTAATACCAATTTGGGAAATATGAGTTAAATCCCCACCTGTTTCTACACCATCCATTACGCTTTGACGCAGCCGAGATTGCACTCTCATCAAAGTGCTGTCACCCTGCAAAACAGCTCCTTCTTCTGTATCAGAGTTGTAATTACTTTTAGTATCAATAAAATCCATCAGACTATTATATTGATCCACAAAGGCTTGAACAGCTGTTTCTGCTTTTTCAGTGTCTTTAGCAACATCAATAGTCACTGGGCTTATTTCACCTGTATCTGGATCTGAAGGTGTAACACCTTTTAATTCAAATTTCATACCCTCAACAGCCTGATCAATTGTATTAGATTCACTTTCTATACCTATACCATTAATCTTCAAATTAGCATTTTGAGCTGCAGTAATAGTAGTAATACCAAGATCAGTTGCAACACTCCCAGCAATATTTAGTGAATTACTTTCTCCTGTTTCAGTAGATTCAATTACTAAATTGTTATCAACTATAGTTGCATTTGCTCCTAAGTCTTCAGTATTATTAATTAGATCCCTAATATCATTTAGTGAAAAACCACTTTCAACATTTAAGGTTTGTCCTTTTATTTCTAAATCTCCTGCAAATCCTAAAGCAGAAGTTGAATCCGTCTGTTTTCCTGAAGCAGCTCTCTCAGCCTTAGCTAAATTAGTAATTTCTAATTCATAACTGTTTTCCATAGCATCATTACTGGCAGTTGCAGTAGCCACTTCCTCATTACTACTTTCCGCAGTTCTAGAATTATAAGTAGCAGAAAACTTAAGATCTGTTAACTTATCCCCTAAACTGGATATACGACTATTAATATCACGCCAAGCACCTTTTTGTTGTTCAATTTGAGATATTTCATCTTCATAACGATAAATCGGCTGTCTTTCTAAAGCAACTAACTGTTCCACAATAGCTTGAGTGTCCATACCACTTGCAAGACCACCTAAACTCATTGCCATTTAAATCACCTACTTTCTATACTTTTTCATCAATTAATAAACCTACCATTTCATGAATTCTAGCTGTTAAATCAAGCATCTCCTCTGGAGGAAGTTCTTTGATAACTTCCTGAGTCTTACGATCGATAACTTTGACCATCATTCTCTCTGTCTCATCATGAATTTCAAATGCTAGATCTTCTTTTACTTTTTCCACTATTTCATTGATATCTTTAACAGATTCTTTGACATCCTCTTCAAGTTCTTGCTTAGAATATTCATTTTCTTCTTGAAGAGATTCAGGTCGGCTTTTTATGCTATTTTCTACTTCAATTCTTTTTTTATTATTTTTTTCATTATTGAAATTCTGTCTATTAACATTGGAGACAGATTTAAAACTATCTACTTTCATAATAGCCTCCACCTTTCTTAGTAAAAAAGCCAGCCGGAAAACCGGCCGGCTTATTTTAGTTTATATTATATTTTATCTCTTCAAGTAATTAACCTAAGAGTTGTAATACTCCCTGTGGCATTTGATTAGCCTGTGCTAACATAGCTGTACCTGCCTGTGAAAGTATCTGCTGCTTACTCATATTCATCATTTCTTTCGCCATATCTACATCTTTAATACGACTATTTGCAGCTGTCAAGTTCTCTTCTGTTGCACTTAAATTATTAATGGTATGATCTAATCTATTTTGCACAGCACCCAATTTTGATCTTTCATCTGACACAGATTGAATTGCTTTATCTAATGTATCAATAGCACTTGCAGCTCCAGATTGGCTGGTTACATTGATTGTATTATTTGACATAGCTCCACTAGTATCAAAATTAACTGTACCACCAGAATCAACACTTGTTACATCTTGAGCTTCAACATTCAATCCACCTGAAGCAACACCCATATTATTAATCTCTAAATCAAGAGTTTCGTCTTTATTTGCTCCAACCTGAAAAGTTTGACTTCCTGAACCAGTTAAATCACCATTTAGTAAGGCCTTGGTATTAAATTGAGTATCTTCAGAAATATCTTGGATTTGAGAGCTTAATTGGTGAATTTCTTTTTGGATTTGAGCTCTATCATCAACTGTATTAGTATCATTAGCAGCCTGTACTGAAAGTTCTCTCATTCTCTGTAACATTGAGTGTGTTTCTTTCAAAGCACCCTCTGCTGTCTGAATCATCGAAATACCATCCTGGGCATTTCTT
>Ga0079296_100015_pt1 | contig 24831 bp, 29 predicted proteins | sample Wag4Se2015_1_7_FD_75104 | JGI IMG/M metagenome (GOLD analysis project Ga0079296, IMG submission 75104) | Deep subsurface shale carbon reservoir microbial communities from Ohio, USA - Utica-2 Time Series 2015_1_7 | ecosystem: Environmental > Aquatic > Deep subsurface > Shale gas/oil reservoir >...
TCCTTTATTGAATTTTTTGTTGTCTCAAATAATTAATTCAACGGAGCCAGGCAGATGCCTTTTTTTATTTAGATATTTTTAGATTTACATTTTTTTCTTCACAACATTAATTATACAACCCATTAAAATAACAAATTAGTAAAAAGTATGACTTTATTATAACTGATCTTTAATCTGGGAGGAGTTATTAAATGAAAATATTTAAAAGAATGAAGAAAGTATTTGAGGCAAAGATGAGTAAATTTGTGGATGAGGTTGAGGATCCAGAAGAACTCTTGGATATATCTCTGCAGGAGATGAAAGAACATTTACAACAGGTACAGAAGTCATTATTGGAGCTAACTACAATCAAAAAGGGTCTGGAAAAAGACTTAGATGATGTTAAAGATAAGGTAGAACTTGCCCAGGAGCAGGCGCAGACAGCTATGGATATAGAAAAAGAAGAACTGGCGCGTGCTGCTCTAGAGAAAAAGGCGGATTTAAATGATAAAAAAACTATTTTGAAAACTAAAATAGAGAAAATAGAGAATAAAATTGAAGTTATTAAATCCAATAAAAAAACATTAGCTGAACAAATTAAAAAGCTGGAAACAAAAAGAGAAGAGTTAACTTTTATAAATAAATCTGCCGATGCTCAGCTGGAAGTAAAAGAGATTATTACCGGAGCCAGCAGTGATATTACTGATTTAAATGGACAGATAGAGAGGGCAGAAGAAAAAATAAGAAAGAAGGAAGCCAAGCTTTCTGCCATAGATGAGTTAGTTGCTGATGGTGAGTTAGTAAATGATCTTAATGCAAAAGATGATATTGATAAGTCCCTTAATCAAATTCAGCGTGATTCAAAAATTGAAGAAGAACTTGCCAATCTAAGATCTAAAAAGATGGGAGATGCATAATAATGGGATGTGGTGGATTCCATGAACTTTTTCGGGTCTATGACAGCAGAAATACAGGATATAATAACAGGCGGCCGGATGACACTCAGGAAAAGATTTCCCTAATAAAAAGATTATATGCTGAAGGCAGGATTGGTAAAGACAGATATTATTCCCTTAAAGATAGGGCTTATGATGGAAATCTTTCCTTTGAGCAGTTGATGGATATTAAAGAATCGAGTCGTGATAACAGAGAAAATAGTTCACAGGATAGTGGACTAAAAGAAGATAAGCCAAAAGATAAAAACAAAAATGTCAATAAATATAAAGAAAAAATTAAAGAATTAAAGAGCAGTAAAGAAAAAGTTGAAAGTATAAGATCAAAGATTGAGGAACGCCTGAGCGAATTATATCAGGAAAAAGAAAAAACAGAGTCAATGGCTGAATCAATGGTATCTTCCAGTGAGGAAGCTGCCAGAGAATATATAGGAAAAAAGATAGACCTTGAAGAAAATATTCAGGTATTGAAAAAGAGAGAAAAAGAATTAGAAAAACAGATTGATGAGATTGACAAAACAATGAAGATAATAGATACAAAAATGCTTGATTATGAAGCTGTAAGATTACAGGAAGAATTAGAAAATATTAAAAAAGATATTTAGGGAGGAATTTATTATGTTTAAAAATAAAATATTTATTGTCTTAATAGCATTATTGTTGGTGGCTGGTATTTACTCAGCCGTGGGAGCACATTCAGGTTCGTCTAATAATAACATGATGGGTAATGGTTATAATGGTCAGATGAATGGTTTCAATAATTATCCAGACAACAACCAGGGTAATTATGGCATGATGGGTCCTAATGGCATGATGGGTATGATGGGCAGAGGTATGGGTTATGGTGGAATGATGAGAGGTTATGGACAGGGAACTAATAGAAATATTGATTACAGTCTTTCAGCATTAGGAATGACAGAAGAAGAAGTTAAAGATTTAGCTGTTGAACTTGTTGATAGACAGTTTGGTTCAGATTATCAGATTAGTGATATCTTCATTTTTAACGATTCACCATATTATATTTCAGTTGTAGAAAAAGATAGTGATCAGGGAGTCTTCGAATTATTGTTTGATCCTTATAGAAAGGTGATTTACCCAGAATATGGACCAAATATGATGTGGAATACAGAAAATGGAATGTCTTATATGATGGGCTGGAGTGCACCAGTAGAAGAGAATATGATGCCACGTCAGGAAGTTCTGGAAAACGCAGAGAAATTTGCTCAGGCAAATGATTTTATGATAGAAGATGAAGGACATCAGTTCCCGGGTTATTATACATTCCATACAGCAGACACTAATGATAATACAACCGGTATGCTGAGTGTTAATTCTTATACAGGTCAGGTTTGGTATCATAACTGGCATGGAGATTTAGCTGAAGTTATTAGTGTCAAAGAACATCAAGAATAAAAAAACATTTAATAATTAAGGATAAATATAGAAAGGGGTTTTAATAAATGGGATATTGTTTTGGTTTGAATGGATATGGTTCTGGTTTATTAGGCAGCTATTGGTGGATAATGCCTTTATTATTCTGGGGCCTTATTATAACAGGTGTTGTGTTCTTTATAAGATCACAGAAAAACCGTAGCAGTCGAGAAGCTTTAAGTATCTTAAAGCATGAGTATGCTTTAGGAAATATTACAAGAGAAGAGTTTATAACTCGCAAAAAAGACTTACAATGATCTTAAATGAATATTTGATACAGGTATTATCTGAAAAGACCTTTTCTAGTAATTGAGAAGGTCTTTTCTTTGATTTATTTGGGGGAGCTATTCTGTATTATAAAGAAAAGTGGATAAATAAAATATAAGTTAAAAAACTTGACTCAAATTTAAAATAATGCTAATATATACATACCCACTACATGTATAAGGTAATATATAAAAACTAAGTTGTTTACAATTTAAATTAATAGGTCAGGTTACATGTTTGTAAGGTTAAACAATACTACGTTACTAAAAAGAAGGGTGAAAAATGAAAAATTTAAAATTTACACAAATAATAACTTTTGGTTTTATTTTACTGGTTGTATTTATTTCTTCAATAAGCGTTTCTGCAAATTCGGATGACTGGATAAGAACCTCCAGTGCAGAAGGGGTGAGTTTAGAAATTAAATTTGCTAATTTCGGTGAAATGAATTCTGAAGAACTGTTGTTTGAAGTTTATTTGTCTACTCATAGTGGTAATTTATTAGATAATAATTTTGAAGAATTAATTACTGTTAGAAATGGTCAGGATTATTTAAATAACGAAAATATAAACTGGGAGTGGGAAAGGGAGTCCAGCCACCATCCAATTGGATTAATTAAAATCAAGAATACTACAATAGATGGACAGAAATTTTATTCTGATAAAACAGAGTATCTTGAACTAGAGATTAGTGGCATTCGAGAAGCGAGTCATAGATTTAGATGGAATATTAACCAGAACAAAAAATTGCTTGGTTATATTCCTAATGCAGCCAGTGGCACGGTTTCAGTTATAGATATTGGTGCTGAAAAGGTTATAAATACAATTAAGGTAGGAGAAGAGGCCTCTCACGGTATTGAAATTACTCCAGATGGAAGATTTTTATATACTGGGGATTTTCAAAATGGATTAATTAAGATATTTGATCTAAGTTCAAATAAATTGGTCAAGACATTAGAAGTTAAAAGTACAGCTCACGGCATAGATATGAGTCCAGATGGTAAATATATTCTTGTTGCTTCTGGTTCGGAGAGTGAAGTGGCAGTGATAGATACTGCTAAACAGGAAATAATTAAAGTGATTGAAGAAGGCATAGGTGACAGCCCCAGTCATATAGACTTTGATCCTGCAGGAAAATATGCTATCTTAACAAACCTGGAATCCGATGATGTTTCTGTTATTTCAATACCTAATTTTGAAGTAACAGTAAAAATTCCGGTGGGAGATGGTCCAAATGAAGGTAGAGTGGCTCCTGATGGTAGATATGCCTATACTGCAAACTGGGAATCAAACAGTGTTTCGGTAATTGACTTAAATAAATTTGTTGTTGTGGATGAAATAGAAGTTGGTGAAGGAACCCATGGTGTAATTGTTTCTCCTGACAGTAAAAAGATTTGGACTGCAAACAGAAAGACAAATAATGTTGCAATTATTGATGCAGAAACACGTCAGATTGAACGTTATATAGCTGCAGGTCAATATGCAAATCATCTGGAGTTTACTCCTGATGGAAAAAAAGTAGTGGTTACTAATGCCCGAGATAACGAGGCAATACTTATTGACACAGAAACATATGAGGTAATCAGTCAAATTCAGCTTGGAGAAGAGCCACATGAGATTAGTTTTCTAATAAAATAAAAACTTAGTGAAAAAAGTTTATGAGGAGGTGATTATTATGAAGAAAATTATTAAGATAGATGGAATGAGCTGTGAACATTGTGAGAATCATGTAAAAAAAGAATTAGAAGATATTTGCGGTGTTACTTCAGCAGAAGTTAGTGCAGATGAGGGTACAGCAGTAGTGGAGTTAGCTCATGAAGTAGATGAAGTTAAGTTTGAAACTGCTGTAGATGAAGCTGGTTATGAGTTGATTGAAGTTAAATAATGGCTTTTATAATAAGATTTTAACCCAAACTGATTTATTTTCTATAATTTTTTATATTAATTAATGAACAGCTTTTCTTTAATATAAGGGGAGCTGTTCATAATATTTTATACTGGATAGGTTTGATTATATATTATATTTGATAAGAAAGTTTCATAAATAATATTTAATATTCTAATAAGCAGGGGTGGATTAAATGAGTTATGATTATGGTCTTTGGGGGATGGTTGCTACAAATCTTCTTTTTGTAATAATATTTTTAATAAGCTTTGTTAAGCCTAAAAAGAAGTATGAGTGGAGATCAATGGGTATAACCAGTGGTTTTTTTGTAGCACTATTTGCTGAGATGTATGGTTTTCCATTAACAATATACTTTCTAAGCTCTGTATTAGGTTATAAAATACCGGTTTTAAATCCATATGAACATACAAATGGACATCTTTTTGCAATTCTGGGACTGGGTGAAGATAAAGCCTTACTTATTTGCCAGATTGGTGGTCTATTATTTGGCATAGGAATGATTATAATAGCATTAGGTTGGCGCAAAATATTTAAGGGTGAAGATGGTTTAGTAACTGATGGAATATATAAATACATTCGTCATCCTCAGTATTTAGGAATTTTCTTAATGATGATTGGTATGTTAGTCCAATGGCCGACAATCATTACTTTAATTATGTTTCCAATCCTAATTATGACATATCTAAAATTGTCTAAAAGAGAAGAAAAAATAATGATAGAAAAGTTTGGAGATGAATATTTAGTTTATATGGATTCTACACCAGCATTTATACCATCTTTTAAATAAAATTATTTTAAAGATCTAAAAGTTAAATAGAATTTTTGCTTAATTAAAAATCAAATGTTAAAGTAGAAAGGTGGATTATGATGCCGAAAAACAGGAATGGTCATAAGGGACATTTTTGGATGATGTTAATATGTTTTGCAGTTATGATTGGTGGTGTTTACTTTATTGGAAGAGGTGGAATAGGAAACTGGGGAATTTTATTCTTTTTATTATGTCCTTTGATGCATGTTTTTATGATGAAAGGGATGGGGCATGGAGATCATAAAAAAGAAGATGATGATGAACAACATGATCATTAAGAACATATTATAAGATAATAGTGCCTGCTAAAAAAGAGAGGAGAAAAAATTTTATTCCTAAATATACCTAATAGGGGTAATGGGTAAAAAATATTAAAAATGACAAAGAAAGGTTCATATTTGCGAAAATTTCTTGACAAACAATAAATCAAATGATATGTTTAATGCAAATACTATATACCCGTACGGGGTAGTATAAGTTAACTTTAATTTTCCTTTTAAAAATGCAGATATAATGATTGCTTGGAAATAAAATAGATATTTTAAATAATAAGGTTGATTTAGTAGAATAAAAGTTAATAATTTCAAAAAGAAGGGTGGTAAAATTATATGTATAAGGTAGAAGATGGAATAATTAAATTAGAAAATGGTAATATAAATGAAGGTTTAATTGCAATCGCCAGTGGCAAAGGTGGTGTTGGCAAATCAACAGTTACTGTCAACCTGGCAATTTCTTTGGCTAAGGCTGGCAAAAAAGTTGGTATTCTGGATGCAGATATTCATGGGTTCAGCATTCCTAGAATTATTGGATTGAAGGATGAAGCTAAAACTAAAGATAATAAGACAATAATTCCTCCCAAATCATTTAATATTAAGGTTATTTCAATGGGTTCATTTGTAGATGAAAGAAATCCTGTAGTCTGGAGAGCACCACTTCTTTCAGGTGCATTACAACAGTTTATGCAGGATGTAGAATGGGGAGAGTTAGATTATTTACTGCTTGATCTTCCTCCGGGTACTGGAGATATGGCTTTAGATATAATGCAAAATCTTCCTCATGCTGAAGTACTGGTAGTAACCACTCCCCAGCCAACAGCTGTCCATGTTGCTGGAAGAATTGGAAAAGCAGCAGAAAAGTTAGAAGTTGATGTACTGGGTGTTATAGAGAATATGTCATATTTCCGCTGTGATGATTGTGGACATAAAGAATATATATTTGGACAGGGTGGTGGAAAAGATTTAGCTAAAGAACTGAATACGGATTTATTAGGCCAACTTCCTCTTGATCCAATTGCCAGACAGGCCAGTGATGATGGATTACCCATTGTTGAAGCTAAAAAGGAATTAGAAATTAGTAAGGTTTATAAAAAAATCTCAGAAACAATTACTTCTAAAAAACCTGAATTTGACCCCAATAAAAAACCAATTTCCCTACAAAATGGTCCTACCTGTCACTAAATATAACAAAATGCAATTATAAATGGGTCATTAAGATTATTGCAGTTGATATCATTGCTTTTGATATGACTGGGGATATAACAAGTGGTAGTAAAATGGCTGGTAATAATTCAGATTTTCTCTTGATTGATGGAGATCTATCATCTGTTATAAAAGTAGTCAAATTATCCAGAAACATTTATAAAAAAATTAGAGAAAATATTTTTTGGGCTATCATTTATAATCTTGGGACTATACCATTTGCTATGCTTGCTTTTCTTCATCCAGCTATTGCAGAGCTAGTTATGGCTGGAAGTTCTATGTCGGTGGTAGCAAATGCCAGAAAGTTGAGAAAGGAAAATATAGAACCCGACTATCAAAAAAATAAAGATTAAAGAAAGGATGGTATTATGCAAAATTTCTTAGAATTATATGGTGAAGCAGCTTTAACAGCAGTAGGTTTTTTCTGGAAAGCCGGCTGGGCTTTTATTTTGGGTTATTTTATTAGTGCTATGATTCAATCCTTTATTCCAAAAAAGAAATTAACCAGGTATATGGGAGAAGCTAATCTAAAAAGTGTTTCACTTTCCACTATATTTGGTGCTGCATCTTCTTCCTGTTCCTTTGCAGCTCTGGCAGCCGCGCGCTCTCTGGTAAAAAAAGGAGCACATTTTATAGCAGCTGTAGCCTTTATGTTTGCATCAACCAATCTGGTAATAGAACTGGGTATTTTAATACTTATCTTTCTTGGCTGGGAGTTCTTAGCTGCAGAAATAATTGGGGGACTTGTTTTAATAACAATTAGTAGTATTATAATTAAGTTTACCTATCCAGATGAATGGCTAGAAAATGCCAGGGAAAAAGTAAAGGAAGAGGGTCCCAAAATTAAAGAAGACTTTGACTGGAAGAAAAGGATTAAGAGTAAAAAAGGTTGGAGAATGGTTGGTAATAGCTTTGTGAGTGAATGGCAAATGGTCTGGGAAGAAATTCTGATTGGATTTACTATAGCTGGATTTGTAGCAGTTTTTGTACCGACAGAATTCTGGAATAAGATATTTCTGATTGAACTTTCAGGATCCTTACCAGGCTGGCTTATTGCTCTTGAAAATGCCATGGTTGCCCCTTTTGTGGCAGCACTTACTTTCATTGGTTCTATGGGTAATATCCCACTGGCAACTGTTTTGAATACTAACGGTGTTTTATTTGCCGGGATAATGGGCTTTATCTATTCGGATCTGATGGTTCCACCACTTGTAGCCGTTAATGCAAAGTACTATGGTAAAAAAGTAGCATTCTATATTGCTGTAGTTATGTATATTAGTATTGTTTTAACTGCTCTTATTTTAAATGGATTATTTAGCGTTTTTGGTATTGTTCCTGAGAGCAATAGGGTTGTGACTGAGGTAGCTCAATTTAAGATCGATTACACTTTCTATTTCAATATATTTTTTGTTCTACTGGCCGGCTGGTTAATCTATCTCAAGAAAAGATTTATAAAAATGCATAGTGAAGATGTCAGTGAGATGGACATGGAGGGTGACACTTCCTTTAAAAGAACAATTGCTTATCTCTTTATAGCAATTTTGATTGTTGGATTACTGGTGAATTTCTTAATCTAAAAAAAATTTAATAGTTGAGTTAAGCAGGAATTATTTATTTTTTAAATCAAAGGATATGTTTAGCTCTATTTGTAAATCAATAATTGGGAGGTTATTAAATATGAAAAACATAGAGAATAAAAGTTTTAAATTAAAAAAAATACTAAGAGAACTGAAATCAGTTGCTATTGCATTTTCTGGAGGAGTGGACAGCACTTTTTTATTAAAGGTAGCTATAGATGTTCTGGGAGATGATAATGTACTTGCTGTAACATCCTGTGCAGAAACCTATCCTTCGGAAGAAGAAAAGGAAGCAGAAAAACTTGCGCGTAATATGGGTGCTAAACATCATCTAATCCACACAACAGAATTAGATAATGAAAACTTTGTAAAAAATGATCAAAAAAGATGTTATTACTGTAAAAAAGAACTTTTTTCAGAAATTATAAAGGTTGCTGAAAAAAAGGGATATAATTATGTTCTGGATGGCTCAAATTATGATGACCATCTTCATGATTATCGCCCTGGCATGCAGGCAGCCAGCGAAATGGAAGTAAAAAGCCCACTTAAAGAAGCAGAAATGACAAAGGATGATATCAGAGCTTTATCTAAAGAATATGATTTACCGACCTGGAATAAGCCGGCTTTTGCCTGTCTTTCTTCTCGTTTCCCTTATGGTGATGAAATAACAGTTGATAAATTAGAAATGGTAGATCAGGCAGAAAGATTTATGCGGAACCTTGGAATTAGTCAATTTAGAGTCAGACACCACGATCAAAACACAGCTAGGATTGAAGTAATGCCTGAGAAACTTCCCCTGCTGGTAGAAAAAAGAGAGAAATTAATTAATAAATTTAAAGATATAGGATATACTTATATCACTCTTGATTTAGAAGGCTACAGAAGCGGTAGTATGAATGAGGTTTTGTCTAAATAATATTTACACATGACATTTTATTTCTGGTCATTTTTGATGGAGGTTTTCAGTGATTAAAAAAATTAATATTACATTAATATTTATTATAATTATACTTTTATTTACAATGAATATTTTTGCCAGTGTAGAATTTGGTGATAAGAGTACTCAGGTTAAAGAGATTCAGCAGATGCTGAATAATTTGGGATACGATGTTTCAATTGACGGTATATACGGTTATCGTACAAAAGAGAACATTAAAGATTTTCAAAGAAGTAATGGATTGACAGCTGACGGGATTGTTGGAGATAAAACATTTAACTTTCTGATTGAAAGAACTAATGATATTGAATATGTAGTAAAAAAGGGAGATACATTATCTGAATTAGCTGTAAAATTCAATTCTACTGTAGCTATTATTAGAGAGAAAAATCAATTAAGCTCAAATAAAATTATTGCAGGCAAGTCTATTTTGATACCCAAATCGGGTATGGGTGATGGTCGTATAGAAAATGTATATAAAAAAATTGATCATAAAATTCAGGCAGGAGATGCTTTATCTATTCTGGCTAAAAAATATGGCAGCAGTGTTCAGGCCATAAAAAGGGCTAATAATTTACGTGATAATCAAATTCTTGTCGGACAGACATTAACTGTGCCACATTTAAGTAAAGGAGTGGATCGGGTATTTGCATTAAATATCAATTCTTTAATTTGGCCGGTTAAGGGCAGAATTTCCTCTCCGTATGGCAATCGGATTCATCCAATAACAGGTAAGAGACAATTTCACGGTGGAATAGATATAGCAGTTCCCACTGGTACTCAGATCAGAGCGGCAGCTGATGGTAAAGTGATAAAGAGTGGCTGGGTAAATGGATTTGGTTATACCATAGTAATTGATCATGGGAAAAGAGTTAGAACATTATACGGACATAATACTCGTTTATTAGTGAAATCAGGATCTGTAGTAAAAAAAGAAGATAGAATAGCTTTATCTGGGAGTACTGGTGAAAGTACAGGACCACATCTTGATTTTAGAATATATTTAAATGGTGAAACAGTTAGTCCACTTAATTATCTACCATAAGTTAAATAATTAAAGTGTATATAATTTTAGCGATCTGTAGGTAGAAAAAGAATAAAACAATTTTTTTACTTTCAAATATACCTAATAGGGGTAAGGGGTAATATAATATTATTTTCTGCAGAGAATTAATTTTTGAAAAAGTTGACAAAAATACACGGGTATGATATATTTTAACTAAGATATACCTAATAGGGGTATAGGGTACTATCAAAAGGAGGTGAATATTATGGCTAAAGATCCTGTATGTGGAATGGATATCGAAGCTGATCAGGCAGCTGCATCATATGAATATAAAGGAAAAACATATTATTTTTGTGCTGAAGGATGCAAAAATAAATTTGCTGAAGATCCCGAGAAGTTTCTAAATTAATCACAATATTTAAATTTTAGTTATCAATGCAACGGATGTATCATCTCTGTACAAATAAAGACAGGAATGATACATCCAAATTCCTACAAATTATTAATTGTTTACAAATAAATTGTTAAAACCATTTACTATGATAGCTTTTGATAGAATCCTATAAAATAGCTAATATATCTAATCAAAAGGGAGGAAAAATAATTGAGTTCACTTTGCCAGGAGGAAAAAAAAGAATTAATAGTTAGATTGCGTAGAATAGAAGGCCAGGTTAGGGGTTTACAGAGAATGATAGAAGAAGATAAATATTGTGTTGATGTTTTAACACAGGTTGTAGCTGTTAGAGGTGCTTTAAAAAAAGTAGGGCTTAATGTTTTAGATAATCACACTCATGGTTGTGTTCAAAAAGTGATAAAGTGTGAAAATGAAGAAGATAACCAGATTGTAATAGATGAATTAATGGGTGTTTTGGCAAAATTTGCTGATTAATATAATAACAAATCTTAATACTTTTAGTTTCTAAAATAAATTAATTTTTAGATTTTTATTTCTTAAAGGAAAAACCTTTCAAAGGTAGGGTGAGATAAATGGAAGAACAGGGTAAAGTAGTTGAAAATAGTGGGAGAATAGCCAGAGTTCTGATTACTCGTCATTCTGCCTGTAGTAAATGTGATAAAACATGTCCATTATCTGAGCAGGATAGTCATGATCAGGATCAAATAATTATGGAAGTTGAAAATGAAATTGGAGCTGTTAAAGGAGAACAAGTAAAGCTTGAAATGGAAAAGAAAAATCTTGTATTTGCCTCACTAATTATATATATTATACCAATTATTAATATGATTGCTGGCTATTTTTTAGGTGACTGGATGGCAACTAAAGCTAATATTTTATCTGGAGAAGGTTTTGGAATATTAAGTTCAATATTATTTTTAGGATTTTCATTTATCATAATCAGATTGATAGATACAAAATTTAAAAATAATAAAAATTTTGAACCGGTTATTACTCAGATAATAAGAAACAATAAATATATTTGAGGAAATGAGTTATTAGAGTAACGTTAATATACCATATACAGGTATATAAAAAATATGGAGGTGCAATAAAATGAATAGTAAAACAACATTAAAATTAGAAGGAATGACATGTTCCAGCTGTGCTCAAACTATTGAGAAAGCTTTAAATAAAACAGATGGTGTCGATCAGGCACAGGTTAATTTTGCGGCAGAAAAAGCATATGTTGATTATGATTCTTCTAAAGTTGACGAGAATAAGTTAGTTGAGGTTGTAAAAGGAACTGGTTATGATGTGAAACAGGAGAGAGAGAAAGTAACACTTAAAATTGGTGGTATGACCTGTGCCAGCTGTGCAACAACAGTGGAAAAGGCATTAAATAAAGCAGATGGAGTATATGAAGCGAGTGTAAATATTGCTACTGAAAAAGGGACAGTGGAATATGATCCAGGTGTATTATCAAAAAACGATTTTAAGAAAATAGTAGCTAAAACTGGATATGATGTCACAGGTTTTGAGGGTGATGAACAAAATGTAGATGAGGAAGCAGAAGATTTAAAGAAAGTTAAAAAAGCTAAAAGAAACATGTGGGGAGCCTGGGCATTTACAATTCCCATAATTATCTGGATGATTCCAGAGATGGTTTTAGGAGTAGCCTGGCCAAGTGAGACAATATTTGATTTAGGTATGATGTTGTTGGCACTTCCACCATTATTTATCTTTGGACGTAAAACATTTGTAACTGCATATAAATCAGTTAGCCATGGTGGAGCCAATATGGATGTATTAATTGCTATCGGAACCGGAGCAGCCTTTGCTACAGGTCCTGCGGTATTCTTTACACCAATAGCAAACTATGCCGGTGTGGCAGCAATGATTATGGCCTTTCACTTAACAGGTAGATATATTGAAGAAACAGCTAAAGGTCGAGCTTCACAGGCGATAAAAAAACTGTTGGAGTTAGGGGCTAAAACTGCAACTGTTATAGTTGACGGCGAAGAAAAAGAAGTCCCAGTTGATGAAGTCCAACCAGGAGATATAATGCTGATAAAACCCGGTGAGAAAATTCCGACAGATGGTGAGATAATTGAAGGGAAATCAACGGTGGATGAATCAATGGCAACTGGAGAATCGATGCCCGTAGAAAGAACTGTTGGTGATGAAGTAATTGGAGCAACAGTCAATCAGAATGGTTTAATTAAAGTGAAAGCAACTAAGGTGGGAAAGGATACATTCTTATCTCAGGTTATCAAAATGGTAGAAGAAGCGCAGGGAACAAAAGTTCCTATTCAGGAATTTGCTGATAAAATAACCAGTATTTTTGTTCCTGCTGTCTTAGTTATTGCTACAGCAACATTTATTCTATGGCTGGCTTTTCCTGAAACTTTTCGTAGTGTTGGATTCTGGGCCCAGTCATTTTTACCCTGGGTAGACCCTACACTTGGAACAATTACACTTGCCTTTTTCGCAACAATAGCAGTTTTAGTAATTGCCTGCCCCTGTGCTCTTGGTCTAGCAACACCAACAGCTTTAATGGTAGGAAGCGGAATTGGAGCAGAAAATGGAGTTTTAATCCGTAAAGGTGAAGCCATTCAGACAATGAAGGAGGTTCATACAATTGTTTTCGACAAGACGGGTACAATAACCAAAGGAAAACCAGAAGTAACGGATCTGGTGACTACCAATGGTACAAGTGAAAACGAACTATTAAAGTATGCAGCCAGTGTGGAATCAGGATCTGAACACCCACTGGGAGTATCTATAGTGAATGATGCAAAAGATAGAGGTATTGAAGTAAAAGAAATAGAAGACTTTGGTTCTGTGACAGGAAAAGGTGTAAAAGCCACTATAAATGGAAAAGAAGTTCTGGTAGGTAGTCGTCGATTAATGGAAGAAGCCGGATTAGATGCAAGTGACTTAGAAGATGAAATGATCAGGCTTGAAAAAGAAGCAAAAACTGCAATGCTTGTAGCTACAGAAGATAAACTGCTTGGTATAGTTGCAGTAGCAGATGCTTTAAAAGAAGATTCAATTAAGGCGATAAAAGAATTGCATAAATTAGGACTTCAATCAGCAATGATAACAGGAGATAATCAGAGAACAGCAGAAGCTATAGCAAATGAAGTCGGTATTGATCATGTGGTAGCTGAGGTATTACCGGATGGTAAAGTAGATGAGATTATGAAGCTGCAGGATAAATTTGGTACTATTGCAATGGTAGGAGATGGAATTAATGATGCACCAGCTCTGACTCAGGCTAATGTAGGTATTGCAATAGGAACTGGAACAGATATAGCAATCGAATCATCTGACATAACACTTGTTAGAGGGGATTTATCAGCAGTAATAACAGCAATTAAACTATCGAGAGCAACTTTCAGAAAGATTAAGCAAAACCTATTCTGGGCATTTTTCTATAACACAGTTGCTATTCCAGTAGCTGTTGTTGGATTACTGCACCCAGTTATTGCAGAAATAGCAATGGCAACCAGTTCAATCAGTGTTGTAACAAATGCTAATATGCTGCGTAAAGTTGATGTGCAGCCCAGTTATGCCCCAAAGAAAAAAGCATAAATTAAAGTAATTTGATAAATAAGGGAGAGAACAGTTCTCTTCCTTATCTTATTATTCCAATATGAAATATTTTATAAATTGATAATTGTTTATGATAAGTTTTGGAGGCATTGAGATATGAAAAAAAGAAAAATTGGAATACCTCGGGCTTTATTATATTACTATTATTTTCCTTTCTGGCTCAAACTTTTTGACGAGCTTAATCTGGAGCCGATTATTTCGGATAGTACCTCCAGGGATCTGCTGAATAAAGGAGTAAAAAAGTCCTTATCAGAAATTTGTGTTCCCATAAAAGTGATGATCGGACATGTTTTAAATCTGGATCAAAAAGATGTGGACTATATTTTTATGCCGCGCTTTCGCTCACTTAAAAAAGATGTAGTTTTGTGTCCAAAATTTTTAGGTCTGCCGGATATGATCAGACATTCTCTACCCGGTTTAAAAACTGAGGTAATTGCTGATCAGATTGATTCAAAAAGTGATGATATAGCGAAATTTGATAATCATCAAAAACTGTCTAAAACTTTAAATATTCCTAAAAGAGAAATGAAATCTGCTTTAAAAAAAGCAACTGATTTCTGGCAGAGGTATAGAGACTTACTTTTTAAGGGTTATTTGATCGATGACTTTGCCGGAATAGAAGAACTAGAAATTTTAGAAGAGGTAATTACTAAATTTGAAAATGATCCAAAACCACCTCAGAGCAGAGATCAGAATTTAGAAGCTCCCGTAAATGAGGAAGTTGTTGATATTGCCGTGATCGGCTATGTCTACAATATTTTTGACCAGTATATAAATATGGATATAATAAATAAGCTAAAGGAAATGGGGGTCAAAGTTCATACTTTTTCGATGGTGGCAGAAGATATTATAGAAAAAGAATTGTCTAATCTGAGAAAGCCCATGTTTTGGGAGTTTACAAATAAACTTTATGGAGCAGCAGAACATTATTTAAAAAATGATGGGATAGATGGGGTTATTCATCTGACTGCTTTTGGCTGTGGACCTGATTCAATGCTGGGGCAGATTTTAGAAGTTGATGCTAAAGAATATGAAAAAACATTTATGACATTAAGGATTGATGAACAGACAGGTGAAAGCCATATTATCACTAGAATTGAAGCTTTTATCGATCTGATGCGGCTAAAAAAGGAGAATAATTAAAATGAGACTATCTTTTCCTTATATGGGACCAACAATTGTATATGCCAAATTATTTGAACTGCTGGGACATGATGTGGTAATGCCGCCCAAACCAGATAAAGAAATTATTGATCTGGGGGTAAAATACAGTCCTGAATTTGCCTGTTTTCCTTTTAAAGTGATTACTGGTATCTATTTAAAATTGATGGATAAGAATTTAGATGCTCTGGTTACCAGTGGTGGTCATGGACCCTGCCGGGCTGGATATTATGGTGAAGTGCACAAAAAAATCCTTCAGGATTTAGGTCATGAAGTGGAGATTATTGTTATTGACTCTCCTCATGATGATTATAAATACTTTTATGAGGTTATTAAACGATTAAAAGGAGACAGCTCCTGGCTGCAGGTCGGTCGAGTGATAAAAATTGTTTATGAGCTGACAAAAGCTTTAGATGAAATAGAAAAAAAGATAGAAATCTTAAGAGCCTATAATGACAAAGGAACAATTAATAAGCTCTGGATGCAGGCTCAGGAAGATTTTTACCAGATTAAAAATACTGCAGAGATAAAGGAAATTAAAAATAAATATTTAAATAAACTGATTAAATTTGAGGATTCAATTCCAGTTGAAGCTGAGCGCTATAAAATTGGAATTATTGGCGAAATTTATGTTGTAATGGAAGAGTCAATTAACAACCAGATTGAAGAAAAAGTAAATCGCTTTGGTTTTGAGGTTGAACGTTCCCAGTATCTAACAAACTGGATTAGAGAAAATGCTTTTCCGTTTCTCGACAGAGACTTAGAAAAAATTGAGAAAAAGGGAGAAGAATTTATTGAAATTGGAATTGGCGGTCATGCTCAGGGAAATATTGGTCATGCCATTAATTTTAAGGAAGAAGGCTTTGATGGGATTATTCATCTTAAACCCTTTGGCTGTCTGCCAGAACTGGTGTCTCAGAGTGTAATGGATGATCTATCAGAAAAATATGAGATACCTGTTTTAACAATTTCTATTGATGAACAGACTGCTGATGCAAATGTACTGACCAGAGTGGAAGCATTTTTGGATATGATCAGAGAAAAAAATTATAGGGAGGTTATGTAGATGAATAATCTTTATCTGGGTGTAGATATAGGATCAGTTAGTATCAATATTGTTGCTATTGATGAAGAAAACGAACTTGTTTTTAAACTTTATACCCGTAACTCAGGTAACCCCATCGAACTGGTTAAAGAAGGTTTAGCAAAATTAAGGGAAGAAATTGAACTTGAAAATTATAAGATTAGTGGAGTTGGAGTTACAGGCAGTGGGAGACAGCTGATTGCCTATGTGCTGGGTGCAGATACAGTTAAAAATGAGATTACAGCTCATGCCCGGGCTTCCACCTATTATCATCCTGAAGCCGGTACCATTTTTGAAATCGGGGGACAGGATTCCAAACTAATTATTGTGGAAGATGGTATTGCAGTTGATTTTGCGATGAACACTGTCTGTGCAGCCGGTACTGGTTCTTTTTTGGACCATCAGGCAGAAAGACTGGGAGTGCCCATTGAAGAATTTGGAGGTCTGGCCTTAGAAGCTGACCGAGATGTCAGGATAGCAGGCCGCTGTACGGTTTTTGCGGAATCTGACATGATTTCAAAGCAGCAGTATGGATTTACTAAACCTGAAATCATCAATGGTCTCTCAGAAGCACTGGTCAGAAATTACATGAATAACCTGGTTCGTAATCGAGTTTTAGAAGGAGAATATATCTTCCAGGGTGGTGTGGCAGCCAATATCGGAATCAAAGCAGCTTTTGAAGAAGAGATTGGAGCTGAAGTAATTGTCCCTGAACATCACGATGTAATGGGGTCAATTGGAATTGCTATGCTGGCCAAAAGAGATGTCAAAAGAAGTGGTCAGGAAAGCAGTTTTAGAGGTTTTGATTTAACAGAGCAGGAGTTTGAAACAACAAGTTTTGAATGTGAGGACTGTGCCAATAACTGTGAGGTTATTAAGGTTATTGCTGACCAAAAAGTAATAGCTGTTACTGGTGACCGTTGTGGGAAGTGGGCAGCTTCTTTAATTGGAGATAGTGCTGCCGTTGCTGAGAGCAGAACCGAAAAAAACAAAAATTCAGCTGACAAGTCTTCAACAAAGAAAAATAAAGACTCCAAGCAGGATGCTGAAGAAATGGAAGTTGAGCTCTACAAAGTAGATAGTGAAAAAGAAAAACAGGTTATGAAAGAATTAGAAGAGCTTGAAAAATCAGATGAAAATAAGAAAGAAGATAACAGTCTTGTTTAAATCTCTAGATAATTATTATCTTAACTGAATTTTAAGCTGTATAGATTTATTTTTTTTTAGCTGATTGAGAGTTGAGGTGGATTAAAATTAAAAAACTTAAAAATTATAATTGGAGAATATTAACCGCCATATTAACAGGTATCATCCTTATCTTATTTTATATTTTGCAAAGTTTTATTAACGTTCAACTACCTGAAAAAAATCTAGTTTTAAAAATTTTAATTGGATTGAGTGTGCCAATTATTATTTTGCTTTTATACCCTAATTTAAAGTTATTGACAAATAACATTAAGAAAAAAATAGACCATTTATCTATAAAAAAAATATTGTTAATTTTATTTAGTTTATTATTGGGAGTTTTATTATCTTACTCAATGTCCAAATTTATATTACTTCCGTTTTTTAGTGAAAAAACAATAGTTTTTATTAATATAATTATAATCATTATTACCGTGTATATAATACTTCTTAAAGAAGAAGAAATAGATTATATCTTATTTAAAGAATCTGATGTTAAAGGTAATGATAGGTATTATTCTGAGTCATCCCCTAAAATAATTGATACAAGTGCCATTATTGATGGTAGAATATTTGAAGTTTATAAAAATAATTTTATAGATGGGATTTTAATTGTTCCCCGCTTTGTATTAGAAGAATTACAAAATATTGCAGATTCGGATAGAGAGTTAAAAAGAAAAAAAGGTAGATTGGGATTGGAAATATTAAAAAAATTACAAAATGATCTTGGAGAGGATATTGTTATTTTAGATAGAGAAGTTAATAGTCAGGAGGTTGATCATAAGTTGGTTCATCTGGCTAAAGAATTAAATGCTGATTTAATATCCAGTGATTATAATTTGAATCAACTTGCTGAATTACAGGGGATTAAGGTTATTAATATAAACAGATTGGCTAATGCTCTTAAACCTGTTCTTTTACCAGGAGAAAAAAAGAAAGTGGAAATCATCAAAAAGGGAAAAGAACAGGGTCAGGGTATTGCATATCTTAAAGACGGGACAATGATAGTTGTTGAGGGCGGTCAAAATCATATAGGAGAAAAAATTAATGTAGTTATCTCAAGCTTTTTTCAGAAAAATTCGGGAAGAATGTATTTTGCAAATTTGTCATCTGAAAATATTTAATAATAAATAGTTAATGGGGAGGGTTATAATGACTGCAAAAATTAAAAATAATGCAGAACTAGTGATTAAAGTAGAAGGAATGAAATGTTTTTATTGCTTTACAGTAGTTGCTGATATTTTAAGAGAATTTGATGGTATTAAAGAAATTAGAGTTGGTTTAAATAAAGGAAATGCAATTGTAAGATATGATAAAGAAAAAGTTAGTTCAGAAAAACTTCTTGAGAGCTTAAAAAAAGCAGGTTATAACGCTGTCCCCAAAAATTAATATGATTTTTAAATCTAGAATAACACAATCGGGGTGAAATTATATAGTGAAAGCTTTGACTTTTAAACAGGGGATACATCCTGAGTATAATAAGGAATTAACAAAGGATAAACCCTTAAAAAATGCTAAACGTCCTGAGGAAGTAATTATTCCTCTAAAACAGCATATAGGTGCACCACTCAAGGTGCTTGTTAAAAAAGGAGATCAGGTTGATCTTGGACAAAAAATTGCTGATAGTGATAGTTTTGTCTGTGCTCCTATTCATGCTTCTGTATCTGGGACAGTAAAAGAAATTAGAAAAGTAACAGATCCAGGAGGAAACATTGTAGACGCTGTAGTTATTGAGGCAGCCGAAGAAGATTCTCTTAATTCTGGTCTGGAAAAACATGATAGTTTAGATCAGCTCGATGCAGCTCAAATTAGAAAAATCATCAGAGAGGCAGGAATAGTTGGTATGGGTGGAGCGATGTTTCCAACTCATGTTAAGGTATCAGTTCCTGATGACAAAAATGTTGATCATGTAATTTTAAATGGAGCAGAATGTGAGCCTTATCTAACAGTTGACCATCGAGTAATGGTGGAAAGACCAAAGAGTATTGTTTTTGGTTTAAAAGCTTTAATGAAAGCTGCAGGTGCACCAGGTGGTTTTATTGGGATTGAAGAAAATAAACCTGAAGCAATCGAGAGTATGCAGGATGCGGTTAACGATGAAGCTAATATTGAAGTTAAGATTTTAGAGACAAAGTATCCACAGGGTGGAGAAAAAATGTTAATTGAAGCTATTCTTGGTCGAGAAGTTCCGGCTGGAGGGCTGCCGCTTGATGTAGGAGTTGTGGTTAATAATACATCTACAGCAGCTGCAGTTGCAGATGCAATTAGAGATGGAAAGCCACTTTACGAAAGATCTATATCGATTACAGGCCGTGGAATTAATTCTCCCCAGAACTTGATTTATCGGATAGGTATAAATATTGGTGACCTGGTAGAAGAAGCGGGTGGCTTAAAAGATAATGCGGCCAAAGTAATTACAGGTGGACCTATGATGGGAGTGGCTCAAAAGAATTTAAATATTCCTGGAGTAAAGGGTACATCCGGCATCCTGGTTTTAGTTGAGGATGAAGTTGAAGAATATGAACCTTCTCCCTGTATCAACTGTGCTAAGTGTGTTGATGCCTGTCCTATGTTTTTAATGCCGACTCAACTGGCAAATTATGCGAAAAATGATATGGTGGAGGAATTGGAAGACTGGCAGGTCTTAAGCTGTATTGAGTGTGGTTCCTGTTCATTTGTCTGTCCGGCTAAAATACCTCTGGTTCATCATCTGCGTCTTGGTAAGGCTCAGGTTATGGCCAAAAAAAGAGAAGAAAATTAAGGAGGATAATCAATAATGAATAACGAATTAATTGTAACATCCTCACCACATGTCAGATCACAGGATTCAGTAAAAAAAATAATGTGGTCAGTTGTGCTTGCTCTTTTGCCTGCGGTTTTTGCTGCTGTATATTTCTTTAAAGCAAGAGCACTATCTGTGATTCTGGCAGCTGTTGTTGGTGCAGTTTTAACAGAATACATATTTCAAAGAGTCAGAAATAAAAAAATTATGATTAAAGATGGAAGTGCAGTAGTTACAGGATTACTTCTGGCACTTACACTCCCACCTTCGATTCCGCTCTGGACTGCTTTTTTTGGTTCAGTAGTTGCTATTGGTCTGGGAAAACAGGTTTTTGGTGGAATCGGACAAAATCCATTTAATCCAGCCTTAGTTGGGAGAGCATTTTTAACAGCTTCTTATCCAGTTTTAATGACTACCTGGACTGTAGATGGAGTTTCTTCTGCAACACCTTTAAGTCAGATGAAAATGGAAGGGATTGCAACTGATACCTGGAATCTTTTTGTAGGTCAGATTGGTGGTTCTTTAGGAGAGACATCAGCCTTAGCTCTATTATTAGGTTTTTCTTATCTTTTATATAAAGGCTATGTCAACTGGAGAATTCCGCTGGCAATGGTTGGAACAGTATTTTTAGGCACTTTTGCCTTTGGTTCTGATCCGATTTTTCATCTTTTTGCAGGTGGACTGATGTTAGGTGCTTTATTTATGGCGACTGACATGGTTTCAAGTCCAACTACAAAATTAGGACGCTGGATTTTTGGTCTTGGAGCCGGATTGCTTGTAGTGATAATCCGCCTCTGGGCTGGTTATCCAGAAGGTGTAATGTACAGTATTTTATTGATGAATACAGCAGTACCATTAATAAACAGATATACAAGACCCCGCAGTTTAGGAGAGGTGAGATAAATGGAAAAGAACAGTACAAAAGCCATGATTATAACCTTAGCCACTATTGGTATAATTTCCGCTATATTATTGACCTTTGTTTACCAGTGGACAATTCCATATATTGAGGCCAATCAGGAAGAAACAAGAAGAATTGCAATTAATGAAGTTTTACCCACAGCGGAAGAAATCAATCAGATAGAAAGAGAGAGTCAGATTTTTTACGAAGGTTATGACAGTAGTGGTAATCGAGTAGGAGTGGCATATCAGCACAGTGGTGGTGGCTACAATGGACCGATAGAATTAATGATCGGAGTTGATCTGGAAGCAGAAGAAATAATTCAGATTAGTATCCTAAATCATCAGGAAACTCCCGGACTGGGAGCACGAATTACAGAAGAGGAATACAAGAGTAATTTTGCCGGTAAACCATTTGGTGATTATGTAGTTGTTAAAACTCCTCCCTCTAAAACTATGGAAGTCCAGGCGGTTGCAGGTGCTACAATTTCTTCAAGTAATACTACCAGAATTGTGGAAGAAGCTGTCAGTATGATCAATAATGCCTATGGAGGTGGAAGTTAATGTCAGTTAACGCAAAACAGTTAATTTCTGATTTTAAAAATGGGCTCTGGCAGGAAAATCCTATTTTTCGTCTTGTTATTGGTATGTGTCCAACTCTTGCTGTAACTAATACTATGGTAAATGGGTTGGCGATGGGATTAGCAACTTCTTTTGTTCTCATTTCTTCAGAAATTGTGGTTTCTTTAATTAAAAAATTGATTCCTGGTGATGTTAGAATACCAAGTTACATATTAATTATTGCAACATTTGTTACTTTTGTTGACTATTTCTTAAAAGCTTTTTATCCTTCTATTGCTGCTTCATTAAGTTTATTTGTACCCTTAATAGTTGTTAACTGTCTAATATTAGGAAGACAGGAAACTTTTGCGTCTCAGAATCCTGTTCATCGGTCCTTTGCAGATGCCCTGGGAATGGGAATTGGTTTTACATGGGCCTTATTGTTATTGAGTGCAGTGAGAGAATTATTTGGTATGGGTTCAATGTTTGGACTACAAATACTGGGGGACTGGTATAGACCGATGGTTATTATGGTTTTACCTGCAGGAGCATTTATCACTCTGGGTATTTTAATAGCAATTATGAATGTGGTTAGTAAAAATGCTACAAATGATACTACATGTCACTAATAGGAGGAATTTAAGATGTCAGAATTCACCCAACTTGTCTTACTTTTTTTTGGAACAGTTTTTGTTAATAACTTTATCTTGGTTAGATTTTTAGGAATTTGCCCCTTTTTAGGTGTATCAAAACAGGTAGAGACTGCCGTGGGGATGGGTTTAGCAACAACATTTGTTATGACTTTAACTGGTGCTGCAACATGGCTGATTAACACCTATATTTTAGAAGCATTAAATTTACCATTTTTACAGTATGTATCTTTCATTATAGTAATTGCATCTCTGGTCCAGTTTGTAGAGATGTTTATTAAGAAAACAAGTCCTGTACTTTATAAATCATTAGGAATCTTTCTGCCATTAATCACAACAAATTGTGCAATCTTAGGACTGGCGCTACTAATTCCACTTAATGGATACAGTTTTATCGGCAGTACAGTATTTGGATTTGGTGCCGGAATAGGTTTTACTCTGGCGATTGTATTGATGGCAGGACTGAGAGAAAAATTAGAATTTGGCGATGTACCGGGAGTATTAAAAGGTGTACCAGTAACTTTGATTATTGCTGGTATTATGGCGATGGCTTTTATGGGTTTTTCTGGTTTAATAACTATATAATATTTATCAATTTAAGGAATTAAATAATTTTCATATGTAGAAAATTGAGTTGTTAAAATGTTATAAGAAATTAAGGATGATAAAAATGAATTATTTGTTATATGTATCCCTTATTGGTTTCTTTTCTGGTACATTAGGAACTGTGGGTGGTGGCTTAATTGTATTATTAGTTAGAGAAATCAAAACAAAATTTTTAAGTATAATTTTAGGGATTTCCTCAGGGATTATGACAGTTGTAATTTTTTTAGATCTGATTCCTGAAGCACAGATAACCGGTTCAATCTGGAGCAGTCTAACTGGATTATTTTTAGGAGCTATGTTAATTAGTATTTTAGATATGTTATTTCCGCATCAAAATTTTGTTTCAATAGATGATGATGAGAGTCATTATTTAAAGGCCGGTATTCTGCTGGCAGTTGGTATTGCTCTGCATAATATACCTGAGGGTTTAGCAATTGGAGCTGGTTATAGTTCTGCTGATAATTTAGGTCTGGGTTTAGCTGTGATTATGGCTGTACAAAATTTTCCAGAAGGAATGGCAGTTGCTACCACTTTGAGTTTAGCAGGTTTAAAGAATGTAGAAGTTATTTTAATTACATTGTTGTCTGGTATTCCTATGGGTATAGGTTCTTTTCTGGGAGCTTATTTAGGAAATATTTCAAATCTGAGTTTATCTATTTCTTTAGGTCTGGCAGCTGGAGCAATGTTATATATTACATTTGATGGGCTTATTCCTGATGCACATAAAAAAGCTGAAGGATACACAGCAATTTTTGGTATTATAAACGGTGTTTTTTTGGGATTGATTTTAAGCAACTTTTTATAATTTTAGCAGGTGCACATTATTTAATGAAGATTTTTAAGGGAGATAAAAATGAGCAAAGCATGGGAACTCATGACATTTTATGATAAGGTTTTAATTGTTATTATAGCTATCATTTCATTATCATTTATATTATTTCCAAATAGTATTCTGAACCAGAATACTAAGGAAGATGAATATATTATTGTTATCCAAACAGCTAATGGAAGACAAAAACAAGTAAAAATAAATGAAACTTATCAAAGTGAGCCTTTAATTATAGAGGCAGATGGTCCAATTGGAACTACAATTATTGAGGCACATAATGGTAGAGTAAGAGTTAAAAAGGCACCACCAGCTGATCCATTGAGAATTGATGAAAAAATTGGGTGGATTAGTGAACCAGGACCTTCAATTATATGTGTCCCAAATAAATTAGCTATCTGGATTGAAGAGAGTAAATCTGAACAGGCATTAGATGGTATGTCATGGTAAATCTAAATATTTACATTTAGTAATAAATTATGATGTAGAATTTATAAGAAAGTTTTTGCCGAAAGGGGTGATATAATGCTTAAATATTGGATATTTGGAAGAAAAGTATCTCTTGAAAATTAAATTAGAGTGTGGTATATTATTGGTATACGGTGTTGGGGTATAGTGTATAGTCATTAAATAAATTTTTGTAGATTATAGGAGATTTTTTATTAAACAGAATATAAAAATGGGGTGGTTATATGAATTCATTATGTGATCTAGATAAAAAAGAC
>Ga0079296_100090_pt1 | contig 8831 bp, 9 predicted proteins | sample Wag4Se2015_1_7_FD_75104 | JGI IMG/M metagenome (GOLD analysis project Ga0079296, IMG submission 75104) | Deep subsurface shale carbon reservoir microbial communities from Ohio, USA - Utica-2 Time Series 2015_1_7 | ecosystem: Environmental > Aquatic > Deep subsurface > Shale gas/oil reservoir >...
ATTCCCATCAACAAAAATCTCCATTGGATCTTTCTTATTAATATTCATAGTTTTCCTTAATTCAATCGGAATCACCATTCTACCTAAGTCATCAATTTTCCGAACAATACCTGTTGATTTCATAAATTATCATCTCCTTGACTATTTGGTTACTGCTATACTTCACGATATAGATATAATTTCCTTTATTTTCTTATAAATATTTATATTTACTTTATAGTTTTTAATGATTTTTCTTAATATCCTCTACTATCAATTCAGCTTTATCCCAGCCTTTTTTGGTTAAAAGAAAAGTATTTCCACACCATTGGTCTATGAAACCTTTTTTGATTGCTTTAGCTAAGCCAGACCTGAAATTAGCATTAGTTCTTGGATCAGAATTATAATGTTGTTTTCCAACTCTAACATACGGTGGTTCTAAATAATAATTAGTTTCAACCTTTATTTCACCATTAGCATAAAAAGCAAACCCCAATAATTCTCCTTCATAAAAACCTAATTCTTCATCAGATAAAGTATCAAATTCTTTTACAGCTTTAGTTAATTCATTCAACATTATAATCACTCCCTTTTTTAGATTAATATAATTATAACATTCACAAAATTATTTTGTAATAGTGCTTTGTGATTTTCTATTATGACACTATATTATATCTCTACATCTTTCAAAATAAGATTAAATACTTATATAATAAAGGAAAATCTTTATTGACAATGAATATAATAATTAGAATAATAAAACATTATATATATTATTCTACAAAAAATAATATGTTTCGACAATATTATTTTAAAGAACTTTTGAAATTTATTATACCTAATCCAAGCTACTATATATGAACTACCAGGTTTGATTTACTCATTTCTTAGATTATATGTAGCTGAAGATAAAATCCCAAAAACTTTGGTTATCACTATTACAAGCAACATACGGATGCAGAATTATTGGAGGAACTATTTAATCATTCTGCACCTAGTATTACTTTAGTCTATATAGAGATTAATCAGTATTTTATGAATAATTCTATGGAGAATTTTTCTTTATAATGTTGCCTTTAGTTGAGTTGATATTAAGTTTTATTTAAAAATGAGTTCTTTGGGGGCCATTCGAAACCTATTTAAAAAATTATCAAAGCTTTATATTCTTCAATTGATAGAAAGGAGCTATATATGAAAAGTCTTAATCATATGAAAGAAAAATGTGTAGGCTGTAATAAGAAAAAAGTTGTCTTTACTAAAGAACACGTTTTTCCGAAATGGCTAATTAATAAAACTAGTACAGATAAAACAGGAATAAAGTGGCTTGATAATAGCCGTAAAATACCAGCATCTTCATGTACTTTACCTTTATGCGAAGATTGCAACTCTAAATTCGGTCAAAAATTAGAACAACCGGTTAGTAATATATTTGATGATTTAGAAAATGGAATCCCAATTTCAGATATTGAATCTGAATTATTAGTTAGATGGGGCTGGAAAACATATGGAATGTTTTGGATGGCATTAAAAGAAGATGATTGGATTTACACCGAAAAATATAACCTTCGTGAAAGAGTATTATCTCCTATTAATAAGATTAGAAAGGATATTATTTTAGCAGTATCAAGAATTGAAGAAATTGATCCTTTTTATGGAGATGCTCCAATGGGAATAGATTCTCATAATCTCGTCGATGCAGTTTTCTTCTCTGGTGTTTTTAATAAAATAGCGATTATAATTAGTTTACGAGAATTTGAATATATGATTCCAAATAATTTTTCCATATATAATCTAAAGAGCCTTAGAATAATGAATAATAGTCAAAAAACATTTCTTCCTAAAATAGGCTTTAAAGACGATACAGAAGCAGTAGGAATAACAAAACAAATTTCTTTTTTTATGTCTAGATATCATGATATTAAAGCGATGAAATTGCAATCTCAATATCATAAATAAGCTTTAATTCAACAACTATTGCTTGTGCAAATTATCCTGATTATTTTCTTATTTTAAATTTGGTGAATTGAAAAGTTTCGTGGGTTCAAGGTCCTCTCTCTTTGTTATTGAATATTAAGTGCTTATGCCCATTTTTAACAAATCAGCTACGAGGAGATTGTTTTATATTAGGAGTGAATCCTACCATCTAGGTTTTATAAAGCTAAATTAATAACACTTGGAATTAATTACCCAGTATCAAAGTAAGAAAAAAGAGAATAAAAATTAGAAGATTTAAAGCAAATGTAAAAACAGCCTACAGCTGTAAATTAAAGTCCTGTAGTCTTTTACTTTAATATAGTTTGTACTTCTAATGTCAGTATTAGTGACATTAGAAAATAAACTAATGAAATGAATTAACTTCGCAAAACTCACCTTAAGCGAATTAAACTATTCATTCTCTCTTTGCTTTCTTAACCTTGTTAAATTAAATCTTTAGGAGTATAAAGAATGAAAAATAGATCTTCATTATCTTCTCCCTGGACTCCAAAATAAACATTAATCTTTTTGGTTTCATATTCCCCATCCACTACAACACTTCCATTTTTAACAGCCAGTCTAAAGTTGCTTGTATCATTTTTATATCCACTATCAAGCCATAGAATCCCATGTCCTGATGGTTTACCATAACTATTAATTAATCCTTGATTCAATGATTCTATTAAATTAAAATATTCTTGACCCTGGACAGATTCATCCATTAACATATACCTGGCATTAGTCAGTTTGTCTTTATAGAACATATAACCTAGAGCAAATTCTGCACCTAGTAAATCTACAATATAAGCCATCATATAATCATCTTCATAAACTGGTTGTCCCCCTTCTCTTCCAGCCACCTCAATCTTAGACATTCCCCATTCAACATCTCTAAAATCTGCTGCATTAGCTGAAAAGGCAACAAGAACTAATAATGATATAATTATAATTCTTTTCACTTAAACTCCTCCTAGTCTAATATTGTTATCTATCAAATTAATCCATTAGAAAACGATAAATATTAATGAATTCAAACTTTTTGGTTAATTAAATAAAGGAAATAGAATATTAACCAAGAAATATATAATTAGAAAAATAAAATATTTTTTCTATATTATTCTACAAAATACAACAAGTCTCGACAAAATTATTTTAGATAAATTTATTATAGTTCATTAGATAGACATATTCTGTCCAGTGCTATTTGCTATCATATAATTATCAAATATATCAGGTGGTGGGCAGATTGAATACAAATATAATAATATTAATTTTGTGTATTATAATTCTTTTCTATCTTTTTTCCTTAGCTTTTCATAAACCTAACTTCTTTTTTTTAACTGGTTTTGCTTTTATTTTAATAGGTTTATTAACTAACTTATTAGGTGTAATAGAAAAAGTAAGCCCGGCTTTTGGTTTTGTATCATCAGGATTATTTTTTACTACTGGCACATCATTTCTATTATTATTCATTAGAAATAAAAAAATTGAAATAATAAATCGCTTTAATTACTTACAAAATATTTCATATCATGATAGATTAACAGGATTATATAATCGCAGATTCTTATTAGAGGAAATCAACAGATTCAGAGCTGAAAATTATCCTGCTGCACTAGTATTTGTTGATATTGATAATCTAAAACAAATCAATGATGATTATGGACACCTAATAGGTGATCAGGCAATCATCAAAACTGCTGAAGTTCTTAATAATCTTACTAGAAAAGAAGATATTGTTGCCCGCATAGGTGGAGATGAATTTATTGTTTTTTTGTCTAATACCAATGCGAATGAAGCTGAATATTTTTGTAGTAGAATTGAAAGTCTATGTTGTAAAGTTAACAACCAATCTGAATTTAAATTTTCCTGTTCAAACGGATTCACAATTATAAACAACAAGAACAATAATTTAGATGAAGCAATTAATAGAGCTGATTCAGAGATGTACCGCTCTAAAGGTAGAAAGAAAGGAATGGGCTAAGCTATATGGGTGATTTTAATGAAAGTAAAACCTACAGAATATTAAAGCTTTTTGAACATTTTAATGCAGGTGATAAAGTAAGAAAAAAAGAAATGGCAAATAAGTTCAATGTTAGCAAAAAAACAATTCAAAGGGATATCAAAGAAATAAATTATTTTTTTCAAGAAATAGATAATAACTATCTTGACTACATAGAATATGAGCATAATAGCAGCACCTATTTTTTAAGAAATGACAGTACTCTAACTTTAACTAAAAAAGAAATTATGGCATTGATTAAAATTTTGTTGGAAAGTAGGTCATTATGTCAAGAAGAAATAACGCCAATAATAGATAAGTTGCTTTCTTACCTCCCTGGAAACATAAAGACACACATCAATGAGATTGTAAGTAATGAGCTTTATCATTATAGACCTGTTAGTCACCAAAAACCTTTACTAGATACTATTTGGGAATTGAGTCATGCTATTAGAAAAAATAAAGTTGTCAATATAAACTATTGCAGTTTAAATAAAGAAAGACCATTTGAGAGAGAAATAGAACCTTTAGGGCTGATGTTTTCTGAGTATTACTTTTATTTAATTGCCCATCATTATGGTCAAAAAGATGATTATAAAATTGTTTATAGATTAGATAGAATTGATAATTTAGAAATCACAAAAAAGCATTTCAAAGTATGTTATACAAATCGTTTTCAGGAAGGTGAATTTAGAAAAAGAATACAGTTTATGTACCCTGGAAAACTGATGAAATTAAAATTTAAATTCTGGGGTTCATCAATAGAGGCAGTTCTCGATAAAATACCAACTGCTGAAATCATTAAAAAAAATGGTGATGAATACTTGATAGAAGCGGAGGTGTTTGGAAAAGGAATAAAAATGTGGATTTTAAGCCAAGGTGATAATGTAGAAGTACTGGAGCCTATAAAATTTAGAAAAGAAATTAAAAAGTTAATATTTAATTTGCAGGATATTTATGATCATGGAGAGGAATAATTATATTAGATAATAATTATTTTAGGTAGTTTTGCAGTTTAATAAAATAAAATGGAGGTAATAATATGTTTTTAGATCTTTTAGAAACTAAAGAACAAGAAAAATTCTTAGAGTTGGCATACTTTGTTGCAAATTATAATGATGATTTTGCTGAAGAGCAAAAGCAATTAATAAATGAGTATAGAAAAGAAATGTTATTAACTGAAGATGAATATCAAATAAAGGGTAAGGAAGAAAAAAATATTATAAAAGACTTTTCAAAATATGAAGAAGATAAGAAAAAAATGATATATATAGAAACAATTTCATTATTGTTATCAGACAATAAATTTGATAAGAAAGAAAAAGAAATTGCAGAGTATATAAAAAATGAATTTAATTTATCTCAGAGTTTTTATGATAAAGCATTTACCTGGGTTAAAGATATGTTTGATCTTTATAACAGAGTCGATGATTTAGTTTATGGAGAAATTTAATTGCGATCAATGCGGCTTATGCTGCACCAAATTATCTAACAATGATTTATATAAAGAATTAGATAGAGGTGATGGAACATGCCGGTTTTTAAATTGTGAGACAATGCTCTGTAAAATTTATGAAAACAGGCCTCTAATATGCAACATTGATTTAGCATATGAAAAGTTTTTTAAAGAAAAAATGTCATTAGAAGAATACTATTTATTAAATAAAAAGCACTGTCAACAATTTCAAAATAAAAAGAAGGTTGATTTAAATGGTTGATAAAGAAAATAAAAAGAAAAAAAATAATGATTCATTAGGTGCTGGTTTAGCTGCTGCCGCCTCTTATAATATCAGCAAATATGGCTATGCAGCTTCTGAATTCATAAAAGGTTATAATGCTGATAAAGGATTAAAAGATATAGGAAATTACAATATTCATCCTGATTATGCTGAACAAAATTATAAACAACAAGCTGGCTTTTCTGCTGAAGTTTATTTTCAAAGCAAAGAAAATGCTGAAAGAATAATACAAGAAAAAAACTTTAGAATTACTAGAACAGATGAAATTCCTGGAATGGGTAATCATCAACGTTTTGATCACATACTGACCGATCAAAACGGTAACCCTATATTAGATCAAGAAGGTAATTTTGTTGGTGGATCACAAATGAAATTTTATGGGAAATATTCTACTCCACAAGAAGTAAACGAAAGCGCTAAAAGAGTTGTTGATAAACTCAGTAATGATACTGAATGGAAAAAATATCGAGGTAAGCCTGTTAATATACCTTCTGAACAATATGAGTATGCTAAAGAATATGCCCATGAAGAATCTTTAGCCTTAGAAAAACAAGCTCGAAAGTTTTATGAGCAGGGTAATAAAGAAAAAGGTGATTTATTAAAAAAGAAGTCTGAAAACTATAAACAAGTAGCTAAAGACATACAAGATAGCGGCATAAGCTCTGAAGAAGCAATGTTCTTACGTAAGCATCCTAAACTTGCAACGATTAAATCAGTTGCCAAGGTATCCCATCAAGCTGGAATTGAACAAGCTAAAGCAGGGGCGATATTTTCAGTAGTTATTTCTAGTTCTAGAAATATACTTGCGGTAGCTAAAGGGGAAAAAGGTGTAAAAATAGCCAGTGAAGATATAGCTAAAGATGTGGTGAAAGGTTCTGCCTTTAGTTATAGCATTGGTGCCGGTGGTGCAGCAATCAAATCTGTTTTGCAGAATAGTAAATCAAGTTTAGCCCAAAATGTATCAAAAAGTAATATGCCTGCGATGATAGCGACTACCACCTTACAGGTAGGAAAGTCAATATCACGCTATGCAAAAGGTGAAATAACAGAATTAGAGTTAATTGAAGAGCTGGGCGAAAAAGGTACAGGTATGCTATCTGCAAGTATGGGAGCAGCTATTGGAGGAAGTCTAGGAACGATGATTTTACCCGGAGTGGGAACAATTACTGGTTCTTTTATTGGTGGTATGGTGGGTTATATGATTAGTTCTCAAATTTACCAATCAACAATGCAAATTTTAAAAGAAGAAAGAATATCCAATGAGAAAAGAAAAATTATAAAAGAAATAAGTGAAAAAGCCATCGAAGAAATGAAAAAAGAAAGAGAACAATTAATACAATCTATTAAAATGAGAAATTATAAATATGATAGATTATTTAATGAAGGGTTTAAAATAATTGAAGAAGCTTCTCGAATTAAAAATGTTGATATATTTACAGAAGGATTAACTAAAATTGCATTAGCATTTGGAGAGTCTCTTCAATTTGAAGGTTTTGATGAATTTGATGAATTTATGAAAGATAAAGATACAGTTTTAGAATTATAATTAAGGGGGAACAAAAATGCCAATTCCATTCATTGTTGCAGGAGCTATTGCAGCTTCAACAGCTGTAGGTGCTAAGAAAACATATGATGCAACAAAAGACATAAAAAAAGCAAAAAAAGTTAATAATAAGGCACAAAGGATTTCTAAAAGAGCTGAAAAAAAATTAAATACCAGACGGAAACAAACTAAATCTTCACTTGATGAATTAGGTAAAACTAAACTTGAAGTATTATCTAATAATATGAAAGAATTTGTTGAGGAGTATAGTAAAATTAAAAATATTGATTTTCATGATAGCGTTGGTTTAGAAGAATTAAGAAATCTAAATTTTTCTGATAATAGTCTAAAAGAACTAAGACAAGCTTCTTTTGAAGCTTTTGATATCTTGAAAGGTGGACTTTCTTCATTAGGATCTGGAGCATTAGCAGCATATGGTACCTATGGAGCTGTTGGAGCATTAGCAACTGCATCTACGGGTACAGGTATTGCTGGTTTAAGTGGAGCAGCAGCTACAAATGCTACTCTAGCTTGGCTTGGAGGTGGAGCGCTTTCAGCAGGTGGTTATGGGATAGCAGGTGGAATGGCAGTCTTAGGAGGGCTTGTCGCCGGTCCTGCTCTTGCTGTGGGTGGTGTTGTTATGGCAAGCACAGCTAAGAAAAAGCTTAATAGTGCCCATAATAATCTTGATAAGGCAAGAATATTTGAAAATCAAGCAGAAAATGCAGTAGCAGCTTTAAATGGTGTAATGAGCAGAGCAGACAAAATCAGGAATGTTTTGAATGAGCTCAATGACTATTTTAAAACAGGAGTTACTAAAATGAGTTTTATAATCGATGATTATGGGGTAGATTGGAATGATTATTCTAAAAATGCTAAAGAAGTTATATATGTGACTACTCAATTAGCTCAAACTCTAAAAATTATCTTAGATTCACCTCTTTTAGATGAAGAAGGTAAAGTTACTCAAAAATCTAAAAAGGCTTTGCTAACAGGACAAAAGTATTTGAGCAATATAACTGTATTACAAAAGAGTTAGTAACTAGTTCAATTTGAAATCAAATATATAATACAATAAACAGCCTGCAGTTTTTAATTATTAATCCTGCAGGTGTTTTTTGCTTGAAAATAAATAATTTGGTCTAAATTATTGTTTGATATGGTCTTATCTTTAACTTGATTAATATCTTAGTAAAATGGTCATTATGTGATATTGAGTACTGATTAAACTCCACAGTATTGCCATTAAGCGAATATAAATTAATATTGTTGAAAATAAACAAAGTATTATTAATTCATTCCAATTTCCAGATATCTGAGGGCCTACAATTAAATTAGACACGTATTGTTAACTATTAGACTAATCTATTAGACAAAGATGAATATCAAAGAATATTTTGTACTTTTTTGATAATATTAAAGGTATATCAAGTCTTTTCCATAATTAAATAATATACACATTTTATTAGAATAAGAGGATTCTCGGCTAAAGCCAGAAAACAACAGTCTAAAACAGGAATAATAGTAAAAAATAGCTAAAATATTGAACTTTGAAAACTCCATACTGAAACTAACTATTTTTATAAAAAATTAA
>Ga0079296_100092_pt1 | contig 8743 bp, 9 predicted proteins | sample Wag4Se2015_1_7_FD_75104 | JGI IMG/M metagenome (GOLD analysis project Ga0079296, IMG submission 75104) | Deep subsurface shale carbon reservoir microbial communities from Ohio, USA - Utica-2 Time Series 2015_1_7 | ecosystem: Environmental > Aquatic > Deep subsurface > Shale gas/oil reservoir >...
CTATTATATTGAAGAATTTTTACTGCCATTTGTAATTGAGGAGTCATCACTAATTCCTGTTTTGCTTTTAAATCCAGATTAATATCTACCTGCATAAGTAAACTCCTTGCAAATTTAATTTTTTGAATTTTGAAAACAAAAATTTAAAATTTTTGAGCTGTCTGACTGTTAATCAGCAGCTCTAAAATATTTATCAGCTTAGAAATATCAATTAAATTATTCAGCTAACTCAAGAGCTATTTCCATCATATCAGTAAATGTTTTTTCTCTTTCTTCAGATGTAGTTTCTTCTCCAGTTACTAAAGAATCACTTACAGTTAAAATGCTTAAAGCATCTACACCATACTTAGCTGCCAGAGTAAATAACTCAGCTGATTCCATTTCTACACCTAAAACACCATATTCTTTCCACTTTTTCCAGGCTTCTTTGTCATCATTATAAAAGGCATCTGAGCTTAAAATTGTACCAACTTTTACCTCGGTATCTTTTTCTTCTGCTACCTGATAGGCCTTTGATAAAAGCTTAAAACTTGCTGCTGCAGCAAAATCTTTGCCATCAAAACGCATTTTATTCAAATTAGAATTACTGCAGGCCGCTTTAGCAAGTATTACATCTCTTACTTGAGCTGCCTCATTAAAGGAACCACAGGATCCAACCCTAATTAGATTTTTAACTCCATAATCTCTAATTAATTCATTAACATAAATTGAAAGAGAAGGCATTCCCATACCTGTTCCCTGAGTTGAAACGCTTTTTCCTTTATAGGTTCCTGTAAATCCATACATTCCTCTTACATCATTATATTGGGTTACATCTTCTAAATAATTTTCTGCAATAAATTTAGCTCTTAACGGATCACCCGGCAGCAGAATTGTTTCTGCGATTTCTCCCTTTTTTGCACCAATGTGTACACTCATAAATATGACCTCCTATATATTTTCCCATATTTTCAGTTCTAATTCTTATTATAATATATTTTAAGAAAAATGACAAAAAACCTGTCCCAAATACGAAAAACCACCCGGGAAGGGTGGTTTAATTATTATTTATTTAAGGGTTATATAATTATTTGCTTATTAGTTTAAGTTTTAATTATTATTTTAGCCTAACTGGCTTTTTAAAATTCTTAGTAATTGCCTAAGTTTTTAAAAGCATTTAGCTTTGCTTGATTATCTTTAGATTCAAGCTTAGCCTCTTTCATGAATTTGTACATGCTATTAAACATATGCAATCATCCTTTCTTATAAAGTTATTTTAATTATAATGTGATTGACTTATATTTTTAAAATATAATTGTCTTTTAGATAAAACAGTTTTTAGTACTGATTTAAGTTAGCACAAGAATCATGTCTGAGCTGCTTCTCTTTAACTGAGCGAACATTGCTCTCGATTCTTCTACCCTCACTATTAGTTGCTTTAATGAATGTGAATAAAGAATTCAACATTATCAAATCACCCTTTCTTATAGTCTTATTATTGTTAATTAATTATAAGTGATTTACTTATATTTCTCTTATATTAATTTCATTATACACTTTTTAAATTACTTGTCAAGTGTTTTGTTAAAGTCTAAATTTACAGACTTTTTATTAAATTTTACCAGAGGTGATGTACACTATCTCTGATATATTCATCATAAATTTCGTCAACTCTTTCCATTACCTCATCAGAAAGATTATCTGCTTCAGAGGCAGCTGCATTATCTTTTACCTGCCATGGTTTTTTACCACCAGGAATTACACAGCTAACGGCATCGTGCATTAAAATCCACTTGAGAGCAAACTGGGCCATAGTTAAACCTGCCGGTTTGATTTTTTCTAATTCATCAACAGCCTTTAAGCCAAGCTCATAATCTACACCAGAAAAAGTTTCACCTTTATCAAATGCTTCACCATCACGGTTAAAATTGCGGTGATCATTTTCAGCAAAGGTTGAATCCTTAGAGAATTTACCTGTTAAGAGTCCACTTGCCAGAGGAACTCTACAAATAACTCCTACATCTTTTTCTTTAGCCTTTGCTAAAAATTCATCAGCAGGTTTGTGTCTGAACATATTGAAGATAATCTGTACAGTGGCTACATTTTCATATTCAAGGGCTTTCATAGCCTCTTCTACCTTTTCTACACTTACACCATAGTTTTTAATTTTACCCGCCTCGACCATCTCTTCTAAAATCTCAAATACCTCTTCCTGATCATAAACTTCAGTTGGCGGACAGTGCAGCTGCAGCAGATCAATAGTATCTACATCTAAATTTTTAAGGCTGCGGTCCACAAATTTGTTTAAATTTTCCTTATTATAGCCTTCTGCACTATGAGGATTAAGTCTTCTCCCAGCCTTAGTAGCTATATGTATCTCCTCATCAGTTTCTTTTCTCAATTTAGCCATCAGGCGCTCACTGCGACCATCTCCATAAACATCAGCAGTATCAAAAAAGTTAATTCCCTGATCTACAGCCTCTCTTAAAGCTGCCATTGACTGTTCATCTTCTACGTCTCCCCAGGTTCCGCCAATTGCCCAGCCACCAAAAGAAACTTCTGATACTTCATAACCTGTTTTTCCTAATTTTCTATAATTCATAACTTCTACCTCCTTGAATTTTGAGAATATAATTAATTAATAAAACAAAGTTTATTTAAGTTCTAAATTATCTAAATATATTATATCACTTCTTTAGATATATTTAAAGATTATGATATTTAATAAAAAAAGAACACCCCTTTATAATAAGAAGTGTTCTTTTAAGTTTCATAATTATTACTATTATTAATTATAATATTCATTATATTCTTATTTCCTAAAAGTTCATATAACTACTGTTTTCATTACGATATTCTTCTTTAGCTTTTCTAAGGTTGTTTTCTATTCTCTGCCCCTCAGAACTTACCTCATTAAAGAATCTTTTCATTGTTTTAAACATTATACATCACCCTTTCTTATAGTCTTATTATTGTAAATTTATTATAAGTGATTTTCTTATAATGTAATTATACAGTAATGATATTAATTGTCAAGAATAATTACTAATTTAAATAAAATTGTATTTCATTTTACATAAATATTCTTCCAAACAGCTAATATATAAAATAATTATTATTATTAAAATAAATTTTTAAATTACTCTATTATACTGAGCCATATATAAATCATGGTAATGACCCTCTTTAGCCATTAATTCCTCATGACTTCCAGTTTCAATAATTTCTCCTTCTTCTAAAACCATAATCCGGTCTGCATTTCTAATGGTAGAAAGACGGTGAGCTATAACAAAAGAAGTCCTTCCTTCTAATACAGCCTGTGTTGCCTTTTGGATTAAAATTTCAGTTTGAGTGTCAATACTTGAAGTTGCTTCATCCAGAATTAATATTTTAGGATCAGAAAGAATTGTTCTGGCAAATGAAATTAACTGCCGCTGACCAACCGATAATCTTGATCCACGCTCATTAACCTCAGTATCATAGCCATTTTCCATTTCTCTAATAAATTCATCAGCATAAACCATTTTAGCTGCTCTCTCTATATCCTCACGGCTGGCTTCTAAATTACCATAGCGAATATTATCGGCTATAGAGCCGGAGAAATAAAGGTATCCTGCATCATAACTCCAATTTGTTTTCTTAAAGATTCAATTTTTACATTCTGAATATCCAAATCATCAATTAAGATACTACCCTGATCAATATCATAAAAACGGGTCATTAAATTAATAATTGTACTCTTTCCAGCTCCTGTTGCACCCACAAAGGCAATTGTTTCTCCTGGTTCAACTTCAAAGTTCATATCATTAAGAATAATTTCTCCATCTTCTTCATAGCTAAAAGTAACATTTTTAAATTCTACTTTCCCTTTAATTTCTGGCATTTCTTTAGCCCCGGATGAATCTACAATATCTGGTTCAGTATCCAGCACATCAAAGATTCTTTCGGCAGCTGAATTAGCAACTAAAACCTGATTATAAAAATTACTGATATTAATTATAGGCTGCCATAAACGCCAGATATACTGAAGTAATGCAACCAAAGTACCGATGGTAACCAAACCTGCATTTAAATCTCTAATCCCAACTAAATACATAATAATTACACTTATAGTATTTATCAAAAGTACAATTGGAAAAATACCATGAGACATCATTACTGTTTTCATCCAGTTGCTGACATAATCATCCTGCAGATCTTTAAAAATATTACTATTTTTGTCTTCTCTAACAAAAGCCTGAGTGATCTGCATTCCGGTTAAACTTTCATGTATATAAGCATTCATATTAGACCGTTTCTTTTGCACTCTACGCCAGCCAATTCTAATCTTCTTTTTTAGTAAGAAAATCAAAAAGATCAGTACTGGCATGACAGTGATCGAAATTAAGGTTAACCTTAAATCAAGATTGAGCATAATCACTAAAATTGCCAGAAAGCGAAATGTATCAGTTATTATGTTAATCAAACCATTTTCCAGTAAGTTCTGCAGTGAATTAACATTATTCATTACCCGAACTATAATTTTTCCAGCTGGAATTGAATCAAAATAGCTAAAGGATAATTTCTGTATATGTTGAAATAAATCCTGCCTAATATTACGTACTACTTTATGTCCCACCTTGCTCATTATTAAAACTCTAAAACGAACAGCAAATCCATTAACAGCAAGCAGTCCCAGATAGACCAGAGAAATCATAGTAAGTCCAGAATAATCGCCAGCTGTAATGTAATTATCAATTGCAACCTTGGTTAAATACGGACCTAAAAGATCTGCAAAGGCGGCCATGGCCATTAAAAATAGTGAAAAAGCAACTTTATATTTATATGGTTTTAAATATGAAAGTACTCTTTTTATATTATTTGGATCTAAATTTTCCATTTCTTCATCTTCAAAATATCGATTATAGGCCATTTAGTTCACCCACCTTTCTTCAATTTCTGCTTCATCTATTACTTCTTTATACTGTTCCTTAAACATTGTATAATAATGTCCTTTATTATTGATTAATTCTTCGTGAGTACCTCGTTCTATAATTTCTCCATGATCAAGAATAATTATTTGATCTGCATTTCTAACAGAAGAAATACGATGAGCAATTAAAAAGAGGGTACTTCTCTCATCCATTCCCTCTAAAGCCTGCTGGATCTGATGTTCAGTCTCCATATCAACAGCAGAAGTTGCATCATCAAGAATTAGGATTGGACTTTCTTCAACAATTGCTCTGGCTAGTGAAACTCTCTGCTTTTGTCCACCGGAAAGTCCCATTCCTCTTTCACCAATAACTTCTTCAAAACCAGCTTCCATATCTTCAATAAAATTGCGGGCACTGCTTATTTCTGCAGCTCGTTTTATTTTCTCTAAATCAAGTCCGGGCTGACCATAAGCTATATTATTGGAAATTGTTTCAGAAAAAAGGAATACATCCTGCATTACTATTGAAACCTGTTTTCTTAAATTTTGTAGATCATAATCTCTATTATCAACACCATCTATTAATATTTGTCCCTTAGTTGCCTCATAGTAGCGGGGAATTAAATTGATTAATGATGATTTACCACTACCGGTTGCTCCCATAATAGCAACAGTTTCTCCTGGCTTAGCATGGAAGGAGACATCCTTTAAAATATCTTCATCTCCATAACTTAGTGAAACATTTTTAAATTCAACTTCACCTTTAATTCTATCCACTTTTATTGCCTTATCTTTATTTTTGATTTCAGGCTCAGTCTCCAGGATATTAAAGATTCTCTCAGCAGAGGCACTTGTTCTGGAAAACATATTAACTATATGTCCAATCATCCGCATTGGCATAATTAACATCCAGAGATACGAATTAAACTGCATCCAGACACCAAGAGTGATTTCTCCCTGGATTACAAGGCGACCACCATAAAATAACAGCAGCACCGTGCTTGTTCCACCTAGAAACTCCATAATTGGAAAGTATTTAGACCAGATTTTTGCTGCACTATAATTTTTAGTAAAATAGTTATGATTCTCTTCATCAAATTTCTCCATCTCATAACACTGTTGATGGAAGGCTTTAACGATTCTAATACCTGAAATATTTTCCTGTACAGTTGAGTTAAGATCAGAATATTGACGCCTTACCTGGCGAAAAATTGGTTTAATTCTGACCCCAAGCCTGTAAGCAAAAAATCCAATTAGAGGACTTAAAGCAAGTGACACTAATGAAAGCTTTAAACTTTCAGGTATCAAAACTGCCATAACAAAGACTATGTAAAAAATTGCACGTGTAAACTGGATCATACCATCTGCAAAAAGCATTCTCACTGCTTCCATATCACCTGTCATTCTGGACATTAATTCACCGGTTCGATTATTGTTAAAAAAGTTAAATGATAGCTTCTGCAGGTGATCATAAAGATCCTGTTTTAAATCGCGAAGTAGATTTTGAGATAGACTTTCTGCAAAAAATCTCTGCACCATTATTGCTGCTGCTCTAAGCAGGTTAGCACCTATATAGGCAACCAAAAAGCCAGCCAGCAATTCCATTTTTTGAGCATTTATAACATCATCAATTATTCTTCTGTTTAAATAACCAGGAATCATAGAAAAAACTACATTTAGAATAATAAAAAATATAGCTCCAAAAAAGAATAATTTATATTCCCGAAGATAATTCCATAATTTTTTTAATTCTGCCATTTATATCTCTCCTAAAAAAACAAATTGGTAACTAAACTTATAAATCATTAAAAAATCTATAATGTCGATCTCTTATTCCAGGTAAACCCTCATGCCCATAATCAGGATAAATAACTATATCTTTTTTCGCTTCAATTTTATTATAAACTGCAAATTGAGTAGAAGGTGGACAGACTGGATCAGCAATAGCGGTTGTCATTAATACCTCTGCTTCTATTCTATCTGCCAGATTCTGAATATCTATATAGGATAATTTATTAAATATTTCTTCTTCCTTATTATGTAAAGGATTATATTTCCGGAAAAATTCTTTAATTTCTGCATAGGCGCTATTGTCGATATCTAACTGAGTTACTCTCTGATAGTCACTTAAAAATGGATAAACTGGAGCTGCTTTTTTGATTCGTGGTTCCAGTGCCGCACAGGCAACAGTCAAAGCTCCACCCTGAGAATAACCAAATACTCCAACTCGATCTTCAGCAATATTTTCCATATCCATTACAATTCCAGCCAGTTGGGCAGTATCTAGAAAAACATTTCGATAATATAATTTTTCGGGGGCATCTGCAAGACCTCTAATAATATGACCATTACGGGTATTACCCTTTACACCACCACTATCTTCCGAATAACCTGCACTCTGACCACGACAATCCATCCCAAAATATGAATAACCACGAGCTGCAAACTGTAATTTATCAGCCCAATCTTCAATTTCACAACCATAACCATGAAACTCGATTACTGCTGGCTGTTTTGTTTTAATATTTTTTGGTTTTATGTATTTAACATGGATCCTGGCATCATTAACCCCGGTGAAGTATAGATCATAACATTCAGCAAAATCGGTCTGGAAGGCTGAGTGTTTAATCTCTATTTCTGGATCAACTGCTTTCATTTCAGCCAGAGCTTCCTGCCAGTACTGCTCAAAATCATCAGATTTAGGACTGGAGCCCATATATTTTTTCATTTCTTTTAATGACATTTCAAAAAACATTTTCTATCTCCCCTTTTTTTAACAATTGTTAAAATAATTTAGAAACTACTAAATATTTCTTTAAAATTTTTATGACTTTCTTTAATAGTTAAATTTATCCTTACCTCTTAAGTTATCACTTTAAAATTTAAGTTGCAAGTCTATTTTAAAATTTAATTAATTTTTTTAAAACGATAAATAACAGGTCTAAGATAGACCTGTTATTTAATCTAATTCATCTATTATGATATAGATTAAATTTATCTTTTAAAAGGAAGTTAATCCAAAAAACATAAATTCCCATTATCAAAAGCAAGAAAATTGGCTTCCAGTATATTAGATAATATAAAGCAGGTAAAACACCAAGACATAAAATTGTTGTAATTAGATGTCTATTTGCAATAAAAAAAGCCATTTTAAAACTTCTCAGAATACTTAGATGATATCTAGCTAAAAGTGGATAAACAATTATACTTCCAGCCAGAAGTTCAAATAAAATAAAATATTGTACTGGAAGTAAAAATCTATTTAATGAAAGCATGTTCACACTTCTAATATTTACTAAAATCAAATAAAAAGCTAAAGCAAATACAGAAAAAATAATAATTCCCTGCTTAAAATTCAATTTAAAACTTTTCCAAAAATCTCTTACTAATTTATAGCTCTCTCCTCTTATTATTTTTCCGCTTACATAAAATAAAGCAATAGTTGCCGGCCCTATTGTTATTATTGCAATTGAAAAAACAAACCAAAGAATATTTAAAACTAATAAATTATAGATAATTTTAGATATTTTATAAATTGGACCATTAATATTAAATATGCCCATTTTCTCTCACCTCTACAAATTTATTTTATCTCTTCAATGCTTGTTTTTTGATCTTTATTTCTCTACCGGAATTATAATTTCTACTTCTGTTCCTTGATCAATTTTACTATCTAATTTTAAACCATATTCTTCTCCATAATTAAGTTTTATTCTTTTATTAATGTTTAAAATTCCAATCCCATGTTTTTTAAAGTCTTCAATTTCAATTTTTAAAACTCTATTTAAACTATTATTTAATAAATTTAATTTTTCTTCCTTAATCCCCTTACCATTGTCCGAAATTAAGAAT
>Ga0079296_100097_pt1 | contig 8518 bp, 10 predicted proteins | sample Wag4Se2015_1_7_FD_75104 | JGI IMG/M metagenome (GOLD analysis project Ga0079296, IMG submission 75104) | Deep subsurface shale carbon reservoir microbial communities from Ohio, USA - Utica-2 Time Series 2015_1_7 | ecosystem: Environmental > Aquatic > Deep subsurface > Shale gas/oil reservoir >...
CATTGCTGCTATTAGCGGTTCTAGAATTATAGGTGGCAGAAAGTTTTAAATCTGTAATCTTATTCTCTAACTTATCAAGTCTGCTGTTTACATCTCTCCAGGCACCTTTAGTCTGTTCAAGCTCTGATATTTCCTGCTGATAATTTAATATTGGTCGCTGCTCTATGGCAACTAATTGATCAATTATACCCTGCGTGTCCATACCGGTGGCCAAACCGCTTAAACTAAGATCAGCCATTTTAACACCTTCTTTCTAAACTTTCTCATCAATTAAAAGTCCTACCATCCTATGAATTCTTGCCTGTAAATCAAGCATTTCTTCGGGCGGCATTTCTTTGATAACTTCTTTAGTTTTTAAATCAACTATCTGCACCATAAGTTTATCAGTTTCATCATGTATTTTAAATGCTAAATCCTCTTTTACTTTTTTTACTATCTCATTGATATCACTTACTGATTCCTTGACATCTTCTTCAAGTTCCTTTTGATTATATTTTCTTTTTTCCTGAAGAGAGTCGGGTTTATTATTACTGCTATTATTACTACTTTTATTTGTTTGATCTTTCTGCATGCTGTTTACTTGTTTACTGGGTAGAGAATCTATCTTATCTACTTTCATAATAGCTTTTCACCCTTTCTTAATAATTAAGCCAGCCGGAAAACCGGCCGGCTTAATTGTTATTGTATATTTATCTCTTCAAGAAATTAACCGAGTAACTGCAGTACGCCCTGTGGCAGCTGGTTAGCCTGAGCTAACATTGCTGTACCAGCCTGACTTAAGATCTGATTCTTGGTAAAGCTCATCATTTCCTTAGCCATATCTACATCAGAGATTCTGGATTCAGCAGCTGTTAGATTTTCTTCAGCTGTGTTCAAGTTATTGATTGTGTGATCTAAACGGTTTTGAACTGCTCCTAGTTTCGAACGTTCAGCAGATACACTAGCAATAGCATCATCAAGAGCAGATATTGCATTATTAGCAGCTCCTTGGCTAGATACATTTATACCAGCTTTTTCTTCAAAACCAATAACTGTTCCACCACTATCGGTAATAGTAGTCAAAGCAGTAGCATCAGCTTTAGCAACTAAAGTAGTTCCGCTACTATTAGCCTCAACATCTCCTACTGAATACCAGCTACTGCTAACTTGAACAGCAATGTTATCTAAATTAGAGTCAGTTGCAACTGTTGTTCCAGATACTCCATCAATTGTTGCTGTACCTGATGTACTAATATCACCTAAATCAACTCCTAGAGCTTTAGATTGCATATTATTAATAGAGACTTCCATATTTTGATCTTTATTAGCTCCAATTTGGAATTTAATATCCGTTAAACTTCCATCCAATAACTTTTGAGTATTAAATTCAGTCGTCTCACCAATTCTGTTGATTTCTGTCGCTAACTGATCAACCTCTTTTTGAATTTCTGCTCTATCAGCATCTGTATTAGTATCATTAGCTGACTGAACAGCTAATTCTCTCATTCTCTGCAGGATTGAGTGAGTTTCTTTTAAAGCACCTTCAGCTGTTTGAATCATTGAAATACCGTCCTGGGCGTTTCTCTGAGCCATTGCTAATCCTCTAGTCTGAGAGTTCATTTTCTCACTAATTGCAAGACCTGCAGCATCATCAGCAGCACCATTAATTCTCTTACCTGAAGACAACCTTGATAAAGACTTACTTAAGTTATTCTGTGTGTTTTTTAGCTGGTTGTATGAATTCAACGCAGCAACGTTTGTGTTAATTCTCATAATTTATTCCTCCTTGAAATTTTGTGTTTTTCCTGGCATCCTTGCCAGTTGTTCTAATTTGTTTTGGTTATATGAGCACCTACGCAGCAACACTTCGGCCGATAGTGTTGCCAGCAACGGTGTTTTAGTAACCATTACTAAATATATTCCATTTTTTGAAGAAATAACCATTGCTATAATCCCATGTCACACAAGGGTTCATGGAGTAGGAAAAATAAATACCATTTGTTGTTCTAAAGATAAAATAAAGATAAATGTTGCTACCATTTGGAAACCTAAGCATAAACTAATGATAGTAAACCTCTAGTTTTGGAACCATCTGGACCAAATTCTGTTGCTAAAAACAAAAAAGCAACCGCTCTCTTCTGTAAAAAGAGTAACGATTGCTGTAAGAAATAATGTTTTTGTAACTTTTCTGTCATCTAAGAAGAGAATCAACTGCATCTCTGTAACCATACTTTCGTAAATACTCAATAACTGCAGCTTCGAAAATATCTCTCTGAGATACATTCCTCACCTTGCTGAATTCTGTAACTAATTCAGCTAATCTATCTGCCATATAAACACTTTTGGTTTTGGTTGTACCTGGCACTGCGAAGTGTGGGATCTCTCCCCCACTATCTTCTCCATCTTCTGTAGCTGCTAATAGTTCCCTTAAGGAATCCATATTTTCTTCTAAAAATTCCATCACTGGGGTAAACTTAGCCAGTCTTTCTGCAACATTGACCTGACGTTCAACCTGTTTTCTAATCTCTGCGGCAAGTTCTTTCCCATTAGTTTCTGGAGCAGCTTTCTTCTTTTCTTCCTCATCATCTTCCATTTCAGATTGATGAATATAATTCCGCTCATCTGATGACCAAATATAATTTTGACGCTTCATAAAATCTGCTAAATCTTTATGGTCATTAAAGCCTACTTTCTTTGCAACCGTCTTAGGATCACTCCCATCATCAGCAAACAAACTAATAATCAGATCAGATTTTGACGAAATACCGGTAAGTTTTTTGTTCTCAAATCCAGGGTCATCTACTTTTGGCACATAAGTACCACGATCAGCATCCCAGAGGAAGTTTTTTCTTCTAATATACATGTCCATGGACTTATATGAGGAATAATTCAAATCATCAGCTATCTCCTCTCTGGACTTTCCGTTCTTTAAAGCTGTCAAAATATAGTTGACCTTTTCATCATAGATAGGCTGTTCTTTTTTTGTATCAGCCATAAATGTATTACCTCCTTTCATTAGGGTTCCCCTGCCTATAATAGCAGGGGATTTTGGTATCAAAGCACATTAACCGCTTCACTTAAATCGTCAATATTACTATGAGCGTAAAGACTTGTCACAGAGATATTGGAGTGTCCTAATAGTTTTTGGATTTTATATATATTAATGTCATTTTTTACTAGTGTAGAGGCAAAGGAGTGCCTTAGCACATGTGCTGTTACCATTTTATTCCAATTTAGCTCTTCAACTGCTTCTTTAAGTTTCCGATTAATATAAGCTCCTGACAATTCTCCAGACCGTTTTGTAGCAAAAACATAATTAGAAGAAATATTGGGCCGTATATTTTTAAGATAATCAGTTAATATCTCAAGCAGTTCATCACAGATTGGAACATCTCTGTCCCGATTGCCTTTGCCCTGGCGAACGTGTAAAACCTGATTTTTAAGATCCAGATCATCAAAGGTTAAATTAGTACATTCTGAAACACGTAACCCGGAATAATACATAGTCTGAACTGCAGTTTTTACAATCTGATGGTCTATTTTATCTACTAATTCTGCTACTTCTTCTGCTGTTAGGTAAACCCTCTCTTTTTTTCTGGTCTTAATTGGCTTTAAATCTTTGGCTAAATGTTCATCTGTAATATGCTCTTCCTGAGTGAAATTGTAAAATGAGCGAAATACAAAAAGAACTCTGTTCCGTGAGGATGCTTTGTAGCCATTTTCTCTAATATAATTAAGATAGCCTTTAAGCTCATCTTTCGTAATGTCCTCAACATATACCGGACCATTATATTTTGTCTCCAGATATTTACTAAAATACTCCATCTCATTTAAGTAGCCTGTGATTGTCCACTTACTTTTTTCATTGAACTTCAGATGTTTCTCGAATTTTTCTAAGCATTCATTCATCAGCATAAGCTAACCTCCTTCAAGGTAATAATATATAATTATAGAATCAGCATCTGCGTTAATTTGTCGAATTCTGTAACCTTCAGAGTTGTTGATTGAACAGAACAGAAAGCGGATTGAATTTGAAGTTGGTGTTGCACCAGGTCTGAAATCATTGCAGCAGTCACCATCAACTTTTTTGACCCGAGAAAGCCAACACTCACAGCTTTGCCGAAATCTCAATTTGACCAGGAATGCTGCAACAGCCAGCACTCTCAAGACAAAAGAATTCTCCCCAGCTTCTTCTCCTACTCTGATTGCAAAAAATACAACTGCAAAAAAGAGATTGGCTCTTGCAGATGTGCTTAATTGCAGTGTCTTTCTCAGCAGAAGCAGCAATCACCTGCCATTTCCTAAAGCTCTGACTGCTCTCTGTCAAAAGTCACCTTCTTTTCTACCTGCAGCACCTGTCTGCAAAATCCATCCTCCACTGCTGCAGCTTGGTCAACTTTCTCCTCTGCGGACCACTTTTGAGACTCTCACTCTTCAACAGAAATCCATTCACCTCCCCCACTGGCTGACTCCTGTTCTTTCCGTTGGTCTGCAACCAACTTCAAGCGATTCTTTTGCGGAATGTGCCGGAAGTCATTTGTAGCTACCAGTTGTTCCTCCAGATTGTCAATTCTCTCTTCCAAAAGGTCCATCTGCTCCTGAATCTTTTCATCTGCAAAATCCCGGACCGCTTCATTGACGTCCACATTCTTCTCCAACTTTTCCAACCTTTCATTGACTGAGCCTTCTCTACACATTTTCTATCCCTCTATTCTATATTTTGACTTTTTTTGACTCAATGAAATCTAAACTTACAATATTTTTAAGTCTGAGAATAGCAGCATTGCTAGCAAAGCCAAAAGCTAGGATTGTCAGCTTTGCCACCAATCTAGAAACAAAAATATTGACGTCTACAAAAAAAGTGATTTACTGCACCTATCAAATGAAAATATTTGTTCCATCATAAAAGTCTGGATCATCACCATTTTTGGGTATCGAATCCATCACACTTGCATACCACTCGGCATAGTCTTCTAATCTGACTTTATTTTTGCCATTTTTCTTTACTGATGGTAATTCATTATCACTTATCAACTCTTCTATATCCTGCTCATTGTAACACTTAATATTCTGTGCCATTTCCGTAACAGTAAGATAATCTCCCAGGTCTTCTAAGTATTCAACTATTATATCTATAGTTGCCTGTTTCTCAGTATATAATGTTGTCATATTAATTTTCACTCCTCATTTTGTAGTTACCGCTAATCCCTTCACCAGAGATTAGCGGCTCTTTTTTCTTTCATGAATATTGCAGCATTGTCAGCCAGCATAGCCAACTTTGCTGCGACTCTAAAAGTTCTATATATCATTCCATATCTAGACACATACTCTCTGACTTATCATCATTATTATCATTATTTAACTCAGAAAATTGATCTACTTTTAGTTCTGTTACTTTCCCTACTGGTTCAGTATTTTCATTAGTTATTGTTAAAATCTTAGCCCGGCTTTTTTTCTTCTTCTCGTAGTAAATGCCAACATCCTCGAGGTTGCTCTTTACTTCTTTCAACCTTCGAGAAAGTGCACTGGCTGATCCAGGAAATTGATCTGCATCTGTACTAATGCTATTCTTTCTGGCAACAGAAATAAGTTTATTTAGTATTTCTGCTACAGTCCCCTTCAATTCTTTTCTCTTTTCCATCAACTTAACCATCGCTGCTGCTAGAGGATGGCTCTCTACTACTTCGAGATTACTGCCGTCCTGGTTGGCAAAATAGGCATCAAGAAAAGTTTGACCTCCAATTCCCATAGCTTGTGCAATCGAATAGCCCCATTTGGAAAATTCTGCCATTCTTCCCAGCTTCTCAGGCTTCACTTCTGGGTATATTTTCATCGCCTTCGAAAGTATGAGTATTGCTCCTCCTAATATTTCTGGTAAATCGGATTGATAATCAGACCATATTTTACTGTCTTCTGTATATTTATTTTCTTTGATACGTTCAAGCTCGAAGATGATGCTACGATCAATCAAATCTGGCTCTGTTGTCACCAAGTTGATTCCATTTATTGCCACTGGTCTTTTGAATGACATTATAGTTTCATCTTTAGTCGTGTATAATGTACGTGTGCTGAAGGCCCCACCAGTTGAGGCTATACAGAGTAAATCACTTTTCATTTTACTTAGGGAACTTAAGTTGTCATAGCACGTAAAATAATTATTTTGGAGGCTGATAATCATATCTTTTTTTGAATTTGGCATAGTCAATAGGTCCATTCTGGCTGGGTCCAAGAAATGTTTTGTGACTCTCAGAAAAGTAGATTTAGCACTCCCCTTCTGGCCAAAAATTACCAGCACTGGAGAAGAAATATCTGGAATTAGACTTGCCACAAGATAAACTTGATAAAGTAGTTGATTTCCGCTGCCTTCAAGAGTTACATGTTTTAGTATTTTAGCCAAAGAAGCCGCCGGTGATTCCAGATCAAAATTCGGTGTTCCCTGCTCCATCATATTCTTATTTCTGGTAAAGATCATTGGCTGCTGGTCCACCAATTCAATATTTCCGGGTTCTATTTTTATAGCTCTCCAATTTTCATCACAGAGATCATAGTAAAAATTATCTTTTTGATCTTTACCAACACGCCGGTAGAGCTTCTTTTTGTTTCCACTCATATGAGCTTTGGTGGCTATAATCTTAAGAATCGTGTTCATACTATCAGTGTTCGGTACTGTCTTATGTCTTTTCAAATATTCCTGATAAAGATACTGTTCCACTTTGTGACTTTCATAATGCCAGAGCTCTTTATGGCTTTCGATGGGCAGAACAATATGTGGTTCTTCTAGCTCATCCAAGAAAAATTCAAGAGTTTCAATTATATTAAGCAGCTTATTAATTTGGCTGTTTTCTTCCAGTTCACCATCAAATTCAAAACCATCATCTGAATCTTCTTGGCTGTATTCTGGATCCAGTTTTTCTCTCAGTGAAAACCAATTCTCATGACTGCAACTGTCATGATGACACCCGGCTGCAAGAGCACCTGAGTCAAACTCGATGATGTAGGCTGATCTCCTGTCTGAATGATCTCTCCAAGGGCATTCTTCTAAGATGTATCGAGTAGAATTACCGTTCCATCTACTCTTTCTGGCTACCTCCAAATCGTGTTCTTCAATGAATTTTTTTAGTACGAAGTTGCCGGCTGAAGCAGCATTGCCGTCATAGCCAGCGTGGCTGCCATTCTGAGGGTTATTTTTTTGAGGCAGCTGCTGAGCTACTTCTTCCAGCTTTTCCACCTCGACCTTTTCCCAACTATTTGGTTTTGACAGTATCTTTGATCTTCTGTGTGGACGATCATCAGTGTCATCACCTTTAGTGGTTACAGTACCAATCAGCTTAGAAATTCGAGCTGCATTGTAATTACTGGTATCTACTTTTACATTATCGCTGCTATACTTGAAATCTAATGCTTCCAGAGTTTTCTGAATCAACTCCCGACTTTCTCGATCATTTGGGAGATCGATTCTGTAAAGCAGATGAGCCCCATTACCAGATGAAGCTACTATTGGGTTTGACCATCCCGAATTTGTAAGCTCTTTTTTTATTTCTTCTGCTAGTTCTATAGCCTTTTCATGTTCTTCCTCTGTTGCAGAAATACCACTAGCTCTAATTGGGTCCAGGTCTACAAGCAGAGTTGTTCTTTTTACTATATCTTTATCTGATGTAGTAGTTTGAGCATAAGTTTTGAGCCTATTATCAGCTCTGGCCTTAAGGTTGGGATCTACTGGATTGATCGTCACAAAAATTGAATTTTTACCATCGTAGAAGCTGACTGCTTCTCTCATGTCTTTCCAGTTATCAAAGTATCCAGAAACTGTTCCATTTCTATCTGAAAAAATTCTTACTTCAGCTACTTCACCTGGTGCTCTAATAAGCTCCATAAATTCTTCTATTTTATTTAAATTACTATTACTCAAAAATATCATCCTTTCAGTAAATTTATTATATAAAGGAAGAGGCTGCTAACCCCTTCCTCCATTTATTTTTACAGTCCTTTTATCGTTTCAACAGTATTGTAAGTGCGGCCCTGTTTTTGTCTATTTCCAACTCTTACCTCTATTTTTTTATCAACGAATTTTGTTAGATCAAGATACTCATCAACCCCAGGTTTCTCTATTCCCAGTTCTCTTAGAGTTGCTGACAGATTGGACATATTGTGAAAATTCAGGTTATTAAACAGCTTTGCAATGACCTCTGTTCCATCGTCATCTAGAACTGAGATGTCTATAACTATTACTTCTCGCATTCCTGATTTATTGTAGTCGGAGGGATATTCTTCTAGCCTGGCATCAACTATCTCACCCTCATACCAACCGGGACTAAGCACAGGATATTTATTACTTCTTTTTTTTCGCTTAATTAACTTATCATTATTTTTACTTTCTTCAGACTTACTTCTTTCATTCTTGTCTCCATCATCATTACTTAAAATCTTTATTTTTTTAGCACACATATACTGTTTCCTCCTTTAAATTTTGGATAAAACTTATTCATGTTCATTTTTTGTGTCGTACTGTTGTTAATTTTACTCCCTGAAACCACTTATT
>Ga0079296_100192_pt1 | contig 5168 bp, 3 predicted proteins | sample Wag4Se2015_1_7_FD_75104 | JGI IMG/M metagenome (GOLD analysis project Ga0079296, IMG submission 75104) | Deep subsurface shale carbon reservoir microbial communities from Ohio, USA - Utica-2 Time Series 2015_1_7 | ecosystem: Environmental > Aquatic > Deep subsurface > Shale gas/oil reservoir >...
TGCAGCTAAATTCTTTCTGTACTCTATCTGACAGTGGAACTCTTTCTGAAGAATCAGCTATTTTAGGTTTTCCAGGAGTTTTAATTAGAACTTCAACAGAAAGACCGGAAGTTTTAGATAAAGGTACGGTAGTAATTGGGGGTATAACTGAAAAAGATATAGTCCAGGCTGTTGACTTAAGTAGAAACATGAAAAAGAATAATGAAAAAACTTATGTAGCTGATGATTATCAGGATGATAATGTATCAGTTAAGGTAGTTAAACTTATTCAGAGTTATGCTAAAATTATTAATGATGTTGTCTGGGGGAAAGGATAAATATGATGAATATAATGGTATTTGATGTACCAGCAGAAAGTGGAGGGGCATTATCTATATTGAATGATTTTTATCAGGAGGTTGTTGAAATTGATGACAAAAATATAAACTGGATTTTTGTTTTAAGTAATCCAGAGTATAAAGAGACTGATAATGTAGAAATATTAAATTTTCCCTGGGTGAAAAAAAGCTGGTTTCATCGTTTATATTTTGATCATTTTGTGGCTCCTAAATTAGTAGAGAAATATAATGTAGATAGAATATTTTCTTTACAGAATGTAATAATTCCTAAAATTGGTGTTGAACAAATACTATATGTGCATCAACCTCTTCCTTTTTCTGGATATAAATTCAGTATAAATGAAAATTTTAAATTTTGGATTTATCAGAATCTAATTAGTAAAAAAATATATAATTCAATAAGGGAAGCCGATAAAGTGATTGTTCAGACCAATTGGATGAAAAAAGCATGTATTAATAAAATTGATGTTTTGGATAATAAAATAAAAGTGATTCCACCTAAAATTAATTTAAATATAGAAGATACTTTTGATAAAAACAATAGAGTAAAAACATTTTTTTATCCTGCTGGTGCAAGTTATTATAAAAATCATAGACTGATTATTGAGGCATCTAAATTATTAAATGATAACAATGTTAATAACTACAAAATCATTTTTACTCTTACCGGAGATGAAAATGATCATATAAAAGAATTATATAGAGCAGTTAATAAATATAATTTACCAATTGAATTTGCTGGAAGACTTGAAAGAGAAGAAGTTTTTGATTTATATACTAAGTCATATTTAATTTTTCCTTCCTATATTGAAACATTCGGATTACCGATGCTGGAAGCAAAGTTACATAAAACGATGATTCTTGCCTCTGATAAACCATTTTCTCATGAAATTTTGGATGATTATGATAACGCTTATTTTTTTGATCCATTTAGTGCAGAAGACTTGATGGTAAAAATGGATAAATTTATTAATAGTAAAATTAATTATAAAATTATAGAATCTATTTCTAAATCTCATGATAATAATTTATATTCTGAAGTCACTGAAATAGTCTAAGTTGTAATATAATTAATTTAAATTTGAAATTGATTAAGTCTAAATTAATATTATGATTTATAATTTAGGTTAATAAATGAAAATACAATAGGATTTTTTTATGAAAAAAATCTTAATCACAGGTAAGGGTAGCTATATTGGCACCAATATAGAGAATTGGTTAAATAGTTTTAATAATAAATATATAATTAATACACTTGATATGCAGGATAGCAACTGGCATAATCATGATTTTTCTTCTTATGATGTTATTTTTCATGTAGCTGGTATAGCCCATGTATCTAAAGATCCTAAATTAAAAGATTTGTATTATGAAGTAAACAGGGATCTAACTATAAAAACTGCCCAAAAAGCTAAAAATGATTGGATAAAACAGTTTGTTTTTATGAGCATTATTATAGTTTATGGTAATAGTGGTATGATGGGAAAAGAAAAGGTTATAACTAAAAAGATAAAACCTGAATCAGTTGACTTTTATGGGGATAGCAAGCTGCAAGCAGAAAAAAGTGTTATGAAGTTAAATTGTGATGAATTTAAAGTGGTAATCTTGAGACCGCCAATGACATATCGAAGAAAAGCAAAATGGAATTATAAACGTTTATCTAAGTTAGCAAAAATAATCCCTTTATTTCCTGATGTAAATAATAAATGTAGTATGCTCTATATTGATAAATTATCTAAATTTATACGCTTGTTAATAGATAATGAAGAATCAGGTTTTTTTATCTTCAAAATAAAGATTATATTAATACTTCAAATACGGTTAAACTAATTTCAGAAGCAAACAATAGTCCTATTCATTTAACTAGTATTTTTAATCCAGTTTTAAAAGTACTGAGTTCCAAAGTGAATATAATTAATAAAGTTTTTGGCAATTTAGTGTATGAAAAAGAAATGTCAGAATATAAAGAAGAATATAGAGTTGCGAATTTCAAGGAATCTATTTTTGAAACTGAGAGAATGGAGGACTAATATTTTGAGTAAACATATTTTAGTAGTATCTCAATATTTTTATCCAGAACAATTCCGTATAAATGATATATGCAAAGAATGGGTAAATAAGGGATATAAGGTAACAGTTCTAACTGGAATTCCCAATTATCCACAGGGAGAATATTATAATGGCTATGGTCTTTTTAAAAACCGGAGAGAGAATTATGAAGGAATTGATATTATAAGAATTCCATTAGTCCCACGAGGAAATAATTCATTAATGTTATCACTAAACTATTTATCATTTGTTTTTTCGGGATTTTTCTGGCAGTTATTTTCTAAAATTAAGGCTGATTATGTTTTTGTATTTGGACTTTCACCAATTTTTCAAGCTTTACCAGGGGTCTGGTATGCAAAAAAAAATAATATTCCTTGCTATATATATGTTCAAGATTTATGGCCAGAAAGTGTAGAAATTGTAACAGGTATTTCAAATAGTTTAGTAATAGATACATTAGATAAAATGGTAGATAATATTTATTCAAGTTGTGATAAGATCTTTGTAACATCAGAAAGTTTTGTTAATTCTATAAAACAAAGAGGAGTTTTAGAAGATAAAGTAAAATTTTGGCCACAATACGCTGAAGATTTTTATAAACCACTGTCTAAGTCAAATATAAAAGAAATTCCAGATGATGATAAATTAAATATTGTATTTGCTGGGAATATTGGTGAGGCACAGGGATTAGATGTATTACCTAATACGGCAAAAATATTAAAAAATGAAAATAAAGAAAATATTAGATTTAATATTATAGGTGATGGAAGGTATAAAGAAACACTGATAAAAATAATTGCAGAAAAAAATGTAGAAAATTATTTTAATTTTATTCCAAGACAACCAGCTAAAAAAATACCGGAATTTATGTCTGCTAACGATATAGCTTTTTTAAGTTTATCTGATGATCCACTATTTGAGAAGACGATACCAGCAAAATTGCAGTCATATATGGCTTGTGGAATGCCTATAGTTGCTTCTGCAGGTGGAGAAGTTGAAAAGATAATAAATGACTCAGATTCGGGTTTGGTTTCTGTATCCGGAAATGCAGAAAAATTAGCTGAAAATATAATTAAATTATTAAATTTATCAGAAGAAGAATTAAATCAATTGAGCAGTAATTCATTAAAATATTATCAGGAAAATTTTGATAAAGAGATGCTGTTGAATAAAATGGATAAATATTTTAGATAGTATATTATCTATTGTGCTTTTATCAAGCAAAAAATGTATCACCCTACCAAACGAATTGTGTACCAACTGGTAAGTGATCAATAATAGTTTATACTTTTTGCAATTGGTTTCGCAGCAAGTTTCAGTGATTTTAGTATGCAACAAATAGTCATAAGAAAAGATTAATTTATTTCATGTTATCTTCAATAAAATTAAATATTTAATGCAGTAATCATTACACTACTACTCTCACCAAGAACATTTTAAGGTGGGAGTTTTTTTATTTGGATTAACCCAAATATTTTCATAAATTTTAGTTGCGGGAGACTGCGTGGATGTTCCGGCAGAGAAGCAGGTCATTTTTCTAGCTTGTGCTGGGAAAAGTACCAGCAGCAAAAGCTGCTATTTTTTTGCTAAACGAAAAATGTACCACCCTGCTAATTGAATTGTGTACCAGTTGGCAGTGATAAATAAGATTTTACGAGTTTTGTTAGTGATTGTAAATTATATTTTCGCTTGACAAAAGCAGCAAATAAGTTAAGATATCAAAAAATAAAGGGAAATATAACTAGTCATTGAAATATATTAATATGGAAATTAATATTTTCAAGAAGGAGTTTTTGTTATGACAATACCTTTAAAAGGAATAAATATAGCAATAGGTATAGGTAAGGCGGTCTTAGCATTTAAGGATAAAAATAATATGGGAGTTGCTACAGCAATTTGGGAAAGCTTTAATGAAGCAGTAGGATTTAAAGATAATAAGGATGAGCTTGAATCTTTATTTAGAGAAGCGATTTCTGAGACAATTGAAGAAGAAAAGAAAATACTTGAACAATATACTGATCAGGATGGGGAAGTTGGGCTTGAAGTTGAAGATTTTATAGAAGCAATCAGAAGATCTGATATTTCTTTTGATAATAATGAATTATTAAAAATGGATGAAGAAGAATTCACAGATGCTTTGGTTAATAGATTGCAAGAGCATCTTTGGATTGGTGGGAATAAGTTATCAAGAGATGGTATGGAGTCAATTTGTTGTAATCTTTTATCTCATTTCAGAAATAAGTTACAAAATAAGATCAAAGATAATGAACAAAGTTTTAATGATTTAATATTGGATTATTTAAAAGATAATGTAGAAATCACAGTAGAAATAAAAAATGAGGTAAATTCTTTTATAAAAGACTATAATTTACATATGCCGCAAGTAATTAATAAGCTAGATTTATTAATTAAAAAAGTAGAAAAATTGGAAAATGAAAATAAGCTAACTTTTAATGAACTATTAGAAAAAATTTATAGAGAACATGAAACTGATGATTACGATAATTCTGAAATAAGGGGTTTGTTTTTAGAAAAATTAACAGAAATATTAGAGAGAATTGATAAACAGGGAGAAAAGGAATTTCAACTTTTAATTAATGCAATATTATTACCTTTTCCGCCTCCGTTTAGAAGTAAGAGGAAAATTAATTATTATCAGAAATATGACTACATAAAAAGAATTATTTTTACTCTGACTTTAATTTCTATTAAATTTCCTGATTTAAAATTAAAGCATGAAATTGGTTATCCTATTAAAATTACTGAAAATCATAATATTTG
>Ga0079296_101072_pt1 | contig 1305 bp, 2 predicted proteins | sample Wag4Se2015_1_7_FD_75104 | JGI IMG/M metagenome (GOLD analysis project Ga0079296, IMG submission 75104) | Deep subsurface shale carbon reservoir microbial communities from Ohio, USA - Utica-2 Time Series 2015_1_7 | ecosystem: Environmental > Aquatic > Deep subsurface > Shale gas/oil reservoir >...
CTCACCTCGCTGCTCTTTTTCAGCTGATACGAGGCTTTTATCAATTTTAATACTTTTATTGGGAGTGGAAATAATTCTCTCGAATGACTCCACAGCCTTCTTAGTATTAAGTGTAAAATCTTTATTAAAAGATGATGTGGCCATCCTGATCCCTCCTTTATCAGTATAATATATTTTACATTTTTTGTTAATACATAGATCACACATAAACTACAATTTTTATTTAGTTAAGCAATTTATCTTTCTTTGAGTATATTATATCTTAAATCAAGCTTATAATCAATGCTCATTTCAATAAATTTCCAAATTATTTTAGCATCTTCCGATTAATATTTTTTACTATATATTATAATTATCACTAAGTATATCTTTAATCATGTTTTTATATCTGCTCCAGGTGCTTTTCAGAGCCTACTTTTTCACCCACTCTAACATTTTATCAACAAATACTTTTTGTATCTCGGTAGCTGCAGTCATATTAGTGTTTTCATTGCAAGATTAATATCTGTAGTAGACATTTTAATCTCATTATAATTACTCTTCTGTAATTCAAAAATATACTTAAGATCAGTACTTTTTGAGTTATTTTTATTAACTATCATATCCATACTTATCTCCTCTTTGAAACTAAAAACTGCTTAAATTAAATAATCAGTATAAAATGCCAACCACAATTTTCTTATCTTTTCAATTGACACATTTCAAGTCTATAGAAAGCAACTATAAAAGTCAAACAATTAATCAAAATCATTTTAAACCTTTTCTAATCCCATTAGACTGTAAAAAATTTCAATTCGCAAGATTTAACTTGATAATTATGTAGTTTATAAAACTCGCACTGCTGATTTTACTTTCCCAGAATAACCACCTAAATCTACAACTACATACCAGTGTCCAGTTCTCGGAATCTCTGCTTTAAAAGGAGATTGTTTAACATATCCCCCCATAAATTTATATCTCTTTCCTGCTTTAAACTTCAAATAATTTGTTCTGTCCATTACTCTAACATTTGCAGCATATCCTAACTGCACTTCAACTGTTTTTCCAGCTGGAACATTCTTTAAATCATAAAATTGATACTGCATTATTTTGCTCCTTTTAATTGAATTTTGAAAGATAAAATATTTCTACTCCTCTTCTATAGTAATCTCAGTAATATCAACATAATCATTAGGAATAACAAGGTCATTATCTAAAGCAGATTCAAAAAATAATCTTTTATACCACTGAGTTCCTTGATAATATTTATACCAGTTGGAATCCAGAAAATCCTCATCCAGATAAACTTCTTTTACAATTCTGTCA